>JGI10211J34971_10000016_pt1 | contig 115401 bp, 99 predicted proteins | sample Etolagsediment_FD_34971 | JGI IMG/M metagenome (IMG submission 34971) | reverse complement strand
CCGCGCCGCGCACGGGGCGACTTCTTGCCACGGGCCTCAGCCGATAATCCCGCCAAATCCGTGACCGTTTTGGCCCCGGAGTCCCGCCGCGGTCTTCGGGGAAAACGCCTCCGTCTGCCCCGGTCATCTGATGAGCCTTGTTCAAACTCCGTCTCTGCCAAAGATTCCTGCTGACCCCGCGGCAATGTCATGCGGATCAGATCCTCGATCTTTTTCACATCCCGGCTTTGCGTCGGCGTGGCAAAACTGATTGCGTGGCCGGTTTGGCCGGCCCGGCCTGTGCGTCCGATGCGATGCACATAATCCTGGGCGTCATCCGGCAAATCATAATTGACCACTAATTCAATCATGCTGACATCAATCCCCCGGGCCGCAATGTCTGTAGCCACAAGCACGCGGTAACGCCCACGCTTAAATCCTTCAATCGCCCGGCCGCGCTGAGCCATCGAGCGGTCTGAGTGGATCTCGGAAACTCTGACGCCCAAACTTTTTAAATGACGAGCCACCCGGGCGGCCTTCATCTTGGTCCGGGTAAAGACCAGAACCGTGCCGCGATACTGCTTCAGCAACAGTTCCAGCATTTCCTTCTTGCGCGACTCACGAACAATAAACAATTCCTGCGTAATATCTTTAACCGTGGTTCCAGACGGTGCGATTTCAATGGTAATCGGAAGATGCATATACTTATTGACAAGTTTTAAAATCTCCGACGGCATGGTGGCCGAAAATAATAGCGTCTGCCGCTTGGGCGGAACACAGCGCATGATGCTGCTGACCTGCGGTTCAAACCCCATATCCAGCATGCGGTCCGCCTCATCAAGAACAACCATCACGATATCTCCCAAATCCATTGATCCGCGGTAAATATGATCATTCATCCGTCCCGGGGTCGCGATAATCACATCCGGTCCTCGACGAAGATCCGGCATCTGCTCATAAATTTTGATCCCACCGATCAATACTGCACTCTTCATCTTAAACGCCGCAAGCAGCGGCTCCAGCGCTTCGCTAACCTGAATCGCCAACTCCCGTGTGGGAACCAACACCAGGGCCTGCCCTCCGTCTGCGGCCAGCCGCTGAATCATTGGAATTCCAAACGCCATGGTCTTGCCGGTCCCGGTTTGAGCAACGCCCAGCACATCTTTACCCTCAAGCGCTTCAGGAATCGCCTGATGCTGAATCGCTGTGGGCGTTTTAAATTTCAAACGCTCCAATACCGCTAAAATATCCGAGGCCAGCCCCAAATGATAAAACCCTTCTTGTCCTGATTCCATACAAACCTCACTTCTCTTTATTTTGAATCATAATATTTTTTCTTCACAAGGTTCCGGCATGATTCACTGCCGTATCCTTTTTTATCATTCAGAGACACCTTGTCCCTGACGCGCTCACCATCAAAAAACCAGGAGCTGTTTTCTTTTTTTTGCATTCATGAGTAAAGATAGATTCATGCCGGGTCTGTCTGGCAGATATCAAGAGGCGGAGATCAAGAGATCTGTTGGTGATGAGACTATCCTGTTCAATGATGTGTTTAAGTATAACCCGTTTTCCAGCGAAAGACAATGGATAAAACATGGATAAAACAACAGTCCTGCTGAAACCAAGAATCCCCGAAGCGATTCGCCTCCGGGGATCCTGGATTCAGTTCACGATTACCCCGTCAAGGGCCCCGTGGCTTAAAATTTTAAATAGCCGGGATCGTCCGGCATGCCATCAATCCTTTACCGGCCCCGTTGACCGCCGGATCCCCCATTGCCGCGCTGACGCCCCCGGGAACCACCCCCGTTCGATGACGACTTACCGCGGCCTCCTTGATCTTTCTGAGGATCTTCGATCCTCTGCCGCGAACGCTGACCATTTCCATCTCCATCGGCGCGATCGGCCTTCATCCTCTCACGAGATTCTCGGGCCGCCTGACGTTCTTCATCATTCAAAACGCCATCTCTGTCCGCGTCAAACGACTGAATCCGTTCTTGCTTGCGGATTTGCTGCTGCGTCTGCGTCATGGTTGGCGACGCAGTCGTTTCTTCAATTGTATCCATGGTTTCAACCGTTTCTCCCGCATTTTCCTCCTGAGCCGATGCAGTACCGCACACCAAACACACGGCCATCAATCCGGCCAGACTCATTACCTTCCAAGGACGATTCTTGACATCATTCATACAACTCTCCTTTCGTTCGGTTTCAATGACCAACAAAACAACTGCGGTGTCTCTGCTGGTATTCATCTAAAAACAAACTGACTTTATTCTTATCCCTTTAATCCTGCGCATAAACACTCCGGCATCATTCTCCGTTCTCTCCAATAGGATCCGATTGTCCTTTAGCGCACCCACTGAACCGCTCATTAAAATGCCGCCGGCCCTGGGCCATCTTTTCATGCATCTTCTGAAACTGTTCGGCCGTTAAAACCTCGCGCAGTTTCAGAATTCCCTCCAACCGGCCGTCTTCCCGCTGTGCAATAAGAGCTTTGATTTGTTCATGAATCGCCCTGATCCTGGCCACATCGACCGGATCTTTCTGTAATTCCTGACGAATTTCATCTTTTTTGGCCTTGAGTTGCTCACGAATCTCCTGAGCCTGCTTCATATTCTGCCGACGATGTTCTTTTAGCTGAGCCTGCTGTTCTTGTGTCAAACCCAACTCTTGGGCCATCTTTTCAAAATCCGGTCCTTTGCGTTCTCCTGCCTCCGCACCGCCTTGCATCCTGCCATGAACGCCGTGTTCCCGCTGCAGTCCTTCCAATGGGGGAGGCCCGCCGAAACCGCCCTGAGCCTCAGCCCCTATGGATGAGCCAACCAAACAAACAGCGGACAACAATCCGATCTGAATCATATAAGTCATTATTTTCATCCTCTCCTCCTCTTCTGTTCGCCCTCATTCTTAATCCTTGTTATAAAAAAACCTCTTCAATCACGGTTCCATAGCCGTCCGATCCATTTCCGTCTTCAGCATACGACGCCAGATACATCAGATACGAATCCTCTGAAAGATCCTGCAACGCGACCTGCGTCGCAACCCTGGGCGGCTGAAAAACACTCAAAAGAACAATCAGACCCACAACAGCTGCCGGTACAAAGGCCAGAGCCGGACGCGCCGATACCGTCTGCCACCAATACTCAATCAGATTCTTAAAAACAGACCGGCGCGCCTGCACACGCACCCGCAAGTCGCGATGAATATCCGCCAGCAAATCCGATGGAACGTCCTGCCGCGGCATATCCATAAACGGTTCCGCTGCGGCGCCCTGAAGCTCTCGCGCAAAGGCCCCGCACTCCGGACACTGTGCCAGATGCGCCTCAACCCTGCGGCGCTGCGTCTCACTCCACTCTCCATCAAGTCCGTCCGTTATTAAAATATTCCGCACCTTATGACATTGCATCACGCATCACCTCCCGTCGTGCTGATAAAAATTTTTCCCGGGCCCGCCGCAGACGGGAACGCACCACATCCACCCCCACGCCCAATACCCCGGCAATCCGGGCATAACTCAATCCCTCCAAATTTCGCAAGACCACACACGCACGCTGTTCCGGCGTCAACAAATCCAGAAGCCGGTTAATCACGCGCCGGCGCTCCTCCTGTTCCTCACACGCAGCCGCCTCAGGCGCGACGTGTGGCGCCACATGATCCAATTCCACATCCGCGCGTTTCATTCTGGATTCTGATTTCATCAAATTGATCGCCTTGTTGACCGTAATCCGGTAAAGCCATGTGGAGAGGCGGGATTCATGACGAAACGTTTTGAGCTTGTCAAACAGGGTCACATAAACCTCCTGGCTGATTTCCCGGGCCAGCTCCCGGTTGCGGATCACACGCAGAGCCGTGTTATAGACAAACCCCGCGGTCGCGTGATAAATCGTATCAAACGCGGCTTCATTACCCCGGGCCGCTTGCTGAATAGTCTCTTGCGAAATTTCTGTCATCACTTCACTTTGGTTCATTCAATAATGAGACACTCCATCATGAAAAAAGTTACGGATCTCAATTAAAAAATATTACTCATACCGCAAGGCCTCAACGGGCCGCAGTTCCGCGGCGGTCCTGGCCGGCCACAGGCCGAATCCCACACCGACCGCCACTGAGAACACGGTCGCCAGCGCCACCGACATCAACGAGACATGCGTGGCCCATCCGGCGAGCAAGGACAACAACAGAGCTGCCCCGCCGCCCAGACAAATCCCCAACACCCCGCCGGATAAGGTCATGACCATAGATTCAATTAAAAACTGCATCAGGATATCCATTTTACGCGCCCCCAGAGCTTTGCGCAAACCGATTTCCCGTGTTCGTTCCGTGACCGAGACCAGCATGATATTCATGATCCCAATCCCGCCGACAAACAAGGAAATCGCCGCAATACAGCCCAACAACATCCCCATGGTCCTGGTTGTGGTGCTGAGCATGCTCTGAATTTCGCTCATATCCCAAATATTAAATGAATCGTCATCCTGGCGATAGATCCGGTGCCGTTTCTTAATTAACTGCGACAAGGCCGTCTTGCCAGGCTCAATCAGATCCGCCCGTGCAATCTCGACATAAATCCCGTCCAGATAGGATTTTCCCAATACACGGTACATGGCTGTGGTCACCGGAACCAGCACCGCGTTATCCTGATCCCGCGGACCAGCCGATCCCTTGGCCGGAAAGACCCCGATCACGCGAAAATTAATTTTATTCAATTTCATCGTCTTACCCACAGGGTTTTGATCTGTGCCGAAAAGTTGTTCGGCCACGGTCGGTCCGATTACCGCCACTTTGGCGCGCCCCTGGATTTCCTGATGCGTAAACCAGCGTCCGATTGTCGGAATATACGACCGCATCTGACCGTAATCATCATCCGCGCCCTCCAGCGTTGTGCTCATATTTTCATTGCCGTAAACCGCCTGCACGGATCCGCTGACAAACCCGGCCGCATGCGCGACATACGGCTGTAATTCGGCCACCGCCTTGACATCATCAAACGAAAACCGGGTCACTGATCCGGACTCCCCCCGGGCCCCGCCCATGCGCCGCGATCCGCCGCGCACCGACAACAAATTCGACCCCAGGGACTTGAGCTGCGTCTCCATCGATCGTTGCGCCCCTTCCCCCAATGCCAGCATGGCGATCACCGCGGCCACTCCAACCAAAATCCCCAGCATTGACAAAAACGAACGGATCTTGTTGGATAAAATCGCGTTGACCGCCTGGCGCATATGCCCCAGCAGTTCTTCCCGCTTCCAAATGGAATGCCGTGCAAACAACGCATGCAGATCAACCGACGGCGTATCGCTTGCCGGATCTGCCGGCGTTCGCGTCTCATCCGCAACCACCTGCCCGTCACGCATCGTGATGACCCGGTGAGCGTATTGCGCGACCTCTTGTTCATGGGTGACAATGATGACTGTTTTTCCCTGACGGTTTAATTCCAGCAGGATCCCCATGATCTCTTTTTCACTGGCCGTGTCGAGATTCCCGGTAGGCTCATCGGCCAGAATCATCATGGGATCATTCATCAAGGCCCGGGCAATGGCCACACGCTGCTGCTGCCCGCCGGATAGTTCATTGGACCAATGTCCGGACCGGTCGCTCAATCCCACAGCGGCCAGTTTTTCCAGCGCCTGGGTCCGAGCGGAATGATCGTCCACGGAACTGTAAAGACACGGCAGGGCCACATTATCCCGCGCCGGCATTCGCCGCAGCAGATGAAATTGTTGAAACACAAACCCGATCATCTTGTTGCGCAGTGCCGCGAGCTGATCATCAGAAAATCCGGCCGTATCCTTGCCGAACAGCCGGTAGAATCCTGTATCCGGGGTATCCAAAAATCCCAACACATGCAGCAGGGTGGACTTACCGGATCCCGAGGATCCCATGATCGCAATAAGTTCACCGCGCTGAATCGTCAACGACACATCCCGCAGGGCATGCACTGCGGTTTCTCCCATGACATAGGTTTTAGAGATGTTGCTTAATTGAATCATCGCATCCGGCCTCGTCCCCGCGCCGGCATAAACGGATTACTTCCGGCTGTGCCGGCCGACGGCATTTGATAATCCTGATGAGAGACACAAACCTGATCCCCGGCGGCGACCCCGGATAATATTTCAACCGATTCCCCATCCTGCAGTCCCGTTTGGACAGCCACACGCATGCATTCGCCGGTCTGCTGATAGCGCACCGCCAGGGTCTCTTGCCCGTTGATTGTTTGAAGGGCCTCCTGCGGGACCAGCAGGGCCTGCGTATGTTCCTGCACCACGATTTCAACATTCGCACTCATCCCGGAGCGAAAGACCGCCGGAACCTCATCGGGAAGGATATCCACCGCGTAAATCGTCACATTATTGACCAGCTCCGATTCATACGAAATATGATCCACCACACCCGCGACAGCAATGTCGGGATAAGCGTCCAGACTGATCATCGCCCGCTGTCCCAGCGCGACCTGTCCGATATCGGTTTCATCCAGATCCGCATTCACAATCAAGCGGTCAGAAAGAACAATCACCGCGTCCGATGCGGTGACCGTCTGACCCGGTTCAACCCCGCGGACAATCACGGTTCCGTCAATCGGCGCGATCAACGGAGCGGCATGATACACGGTCTTCCAATACGCGACTTCATCCGCGCCCTGGAGTTTGGCCGCGTCCAGCAGGGCCGCGCGTTCGGTCGAACTCATCAAAGCCAACACATCGCCGGCATGCACTTTCTGGCCCTCTTCGACCTTAATCTCTTCAATCCGGCCGGCAATCGGCGGGATGATCTCCAGACGGTTTTGCGGTTCAACCGTGCCGGTGGTTGAAATCACCTGACGAATAGTTCCCTCCTCAACCATCACAGATGATGTCTGATCCGCGCCTCCACCGGCACCCCCCATCCAAATCCGGCTCATCCACACGACAACCGAAACAGCCGTCATAATCAGCATGATCAGATAGCGTCTCTTAAATTTCATCCAGCGTCCCTCCTTTGGCCTGAACCCAGAGCGCCTCGGCGCTCATGGCACTGGCCCGCGCGTTTAAAAAAGCCTTGCGAGCGCTGACCAGATTGTCCTCAATAATCGTCCAGTCATCAAATGAAATCAGACCGCTGGAATACTGCGCGTTGGCGATCCGGGCACGCTCGTCGGCCGCGGCCAAAAATTTTTTCTTGACCACAACGGTGCCCAGGGCATCCTGAAAATCCGTCCAGGTCTCCTGCAGGGTCACCACCACGGTATCCCGTCCGCTGCGTTCATCCGCACCGGCCTGCGCCAACGAAGCCCGGGCCCGGGATAATTTTCCAGTGAGATTGCCTCCTTCAAATAAGGGAATTGAAACCGTCAGGCCGGCGGACCATTGATCATCCCGCGGCGGCCAGTCATGATCCGTGCGTCCCAGCGAAGAACTGAGATAGACCTCGGGAAAAAAATCCGCGCGCGCCGACTTAACCCCGAGCCGGGCCGCGTCTTTTTGGGCCGCCAGTTTTTGAAGTGTAGGCGTCATATCCGCCATGGCCTCAAAATCCGGAGCCTCATCCGAAACGGATGCGGTTGAAAAATCCCCATCGACTGAAACCGGCTTAAAAACATCCCACCCCATGGCCTTGACCAAAACCATCTGACATAATGACAAACTACGCTGGGCCTGCTCGACCTCAAAACGGGCCTGTTCCAGATCCGCCTCAGCGGTCATCAGCGCGCCCTTGTGTTCCCGCCCGGCCTCATAGCGCAATTCCACTAATTTTAAATTCTTTTCCCGGCGCTGAAAAATTTCCTGCGTCAGTCCGGTCATCGCCTGCGCTGTCAATAACTGCGTGTAGGCCTGCCGCAGACTTAATCGCACATTCGACGCGGTCACAAACACGAAAAACTCCGCGGCCGAGACCCCTGCCCCGGCCTGCGCAATCTCATGTGCAGTTCCCAAACCGTCAAAAATCAATTGTTGCGCGCTCATCTCATAACCGTAGGTGCCTGCGGTATCGGTGCTCGACGAACCGCTGCGCCGCGCCGAGACCGAGGCACTGACCGATGGAAGCGCCGCACTTTTTGCGATCTCTTTGTCCGCTTCACTCTGCGCCAGGGCCTGTCGCGCAGACTCCAGATCCGGATGATACGCGATGGTCTCCTGCACACAATCCTGCCAGGACAGGGCTGTCTGCGCCGTAGCCGGAACCGCGCCGGGGATTCCCGCGATCAGACACAAAAAAACCGCGCGCCGCACAACGACACACGGATTCAGTGAAAAAAAATGAATACGATGAATCCATCGTCTTGCCAACCAGCGAATCATGATCCTGTCTCCTGATAGAGATCCGTTTTACACGCCGGCCGGTCTGCCGCAAAGCCGACCCGCCCGCACCATTCACTGGTTAGACAATAAAGAGGATAAAAAGTTACGGGGAAATTCTTAAGTTTCAAACACCAAAAAAGCGCAAATTGAAACATTAAAATCCCTACTCCCGCATCAGCAAGTTGGGCATCTGATCCGACACCAGAAAATACAACTCTTTACCGCTTTTTTGCCGAGTCAAAAATCCCTTGTCCTCCAACCCCAACAGATCCGAACGCGCCGTGGCCCATGAGATCTTGTTGGAATTCAGATGACCCTTAATCGTAAACACCGCATCGGTATGACGAAGTGCGTGATTGAGCAGATCAATCTGCCTCAGATTGATGCTGTCCTGCTGACGGATGCGTTTTTTCAGCGCCTGATACTCTGTCATCTTTCGGGCAATGTATTCTTCCAGCTTTCCGATACACCTGCGAATGACCTCCAGATGATAATAAATAAAATATGTCAAATCCGCGTCATCCTTCTCTGTATAGAGATAGGCCCGTTTATACTGCCCGATGCTTTTTGTAATCTCTTCAGAGATTGAGACATATTCAAACAACCGGTAGCCCTTGCGCACAAGATACCAATAAAACAGCCCCCGGGCCGTGCGGCCGTTCCCGTCGGTAAAGGGATGAATATATCCGATCATAAAATGCAAAATAACAGCCTTGATGACCGGATGATAAAAATCCTCTTCATCGTTAACAAACCGGCAAAGATTGTCAATCCGCTGTTTAATCTCACTGTGATGCGGCGGGGTAAATAATAACCCGTCATCATCCCAAATCCGGACCTTCTCATCTTCGGACTCATCCTGCCGAAACCGTCCGGCCTCGTGCGGATCATCCATCAGATCATCGGTCAAAACACTGTGAATCTTTTGAATCAACTCCGCCGATAAGGCCGACTCCTTAAATTCCTGCGTGATCAGCCGAATCGCACGGTAATTATTCAGAATCATCTTCTCATCATCCGTCACCGGCTTTTTCCCACTCTTGATCATGGCCTTGGCCTGAGTGCGGGTGGTGGCCGCGCCTTCAATCTGGGATGAGGTAATCGCCTCATCAATCAGAGAAGCGATCACGCGTTTTTCAAGCCACTCTTGTTTTTTGTCCTGATGAAGATCCGCGTGTTCCAGGACAAAATTATCGGACAGATGCATATCAATAAAATGAAGATTTTTCAAAATATGATCGGTCAGACAAAATGTGAACGGCCTGTCATCGATATCTGTCATATATTTGACCGGCTTGCCGGAGGCACGGAGAAACATTTTTAAATAAAGCCACAACGCCTCGTGCGAATAGGCTGAATCAGGCAGCGGCATATGGCTGAACTTATCCCAGGCCAAACACCGTTCATAGGCCTCTTTTAAAAAGACACCCAAAGGCGTTTCTTGACGCACCTCTTCGTGGATTTTCAACAATAGCGGAAAGATATGTTCACTTTCTTTTTTTGCCAGAATCGCATTAACATTTGGAAAATATGGGATTTTCATCAAATTTCTCCTGAATTGTTCATCTATTAATTTTTCAAACATTAATAGAATAACATATAGGCCTGACAATATCTATTAATTTTTTAATTTCTAATAGATATTTAGCGCTCACCATCAAAATCTATTAGTTTTTTATTTTTTAATACTTTTGGATAGAGTATGAAAATACACGGTCGCCTGAAAAAATACCGGGATTCCCGGTAAAATTGAGGCCGCCTTCCAACAACCAATTTTCAAAATACAGATCGCGGTCAAAACGCTGTTTCAAAAAAAACCGGCATAAATTTATGCCGGCCGTGATCCCCTGTTCTTCGTATACGACTGATTTAAAAATTTTTATTTTCAGACCTGTTATTTCTTCCGCAAACAGATTAATTGCGTATTCTGCCAGCCGTGTTTGAGATAAAAATTCAGGGCCGGCTGATTCTCCCGATCGGCCAGAAGCTGAAGCCGCGTCAAACCCAACCCATAAGAGAATTTTTCCATGGACGCCAGAAGTTTGCGGCCGATCCCCTGATGGCGGAAGGTCTTTGCTACAACCATATCCTCAATCAGGCCCACCCGGCCCCCCTCTGCGGTCGACATCAACACCTGCAAGGTGCACATTCCGACAACCGTCCCATCCATCTCCGCCACCAGGACACAGGCTCGCTTTTTATTCTGCAACAGATCGCGCAATCCCGCCATCTGGCGGGAACGGTTAAACGCAAAATCCTTTTCAATCGCAAAGAGATCTTTAAGCAAATCCACCAGCGCGTTCAGGTCAAAAATTTTCGCCCGTCGTATCACAAGTGCCGAACGCCGCATAATCTCTCCCTATCTTTGACAACACCGGATTAAAGGCCTTGGACGCCACCAAAACCCGATCTCCGACAGAGATTTCCGCTACCTCATCATCCGAGGCTATCACGCGCACAACCTGACTGCCCGCGCGCACAAAGACAATATGAACAATATCCGCCTTCTCAATTCCAATCACATCTCCGGCGCAACGGAACTTTCCACTCATCTTCTTCTGAAGAAAGACATCCCTCGCCTCACCTTGTCTGGCAACTTTGCCGTGATCCAGAACAAGAACCTCATCGGATAATTTCAAGACCTCCGCCATCTCATGCGTCACCAGCAGCGTCGTCAAACGAAACCGGCGCGCAATCTTGAGAATTAAATTCTGCAAACGCAGCCTCATCCGGCTGTCCAGCGACGAGAGCGGTTCGTCCAGCAAAAGAATTTTCGGATGACGCACAATCGCCCGGATCAGCGCCACCCGCTGCTGCTGCCCGCCGGACAAGGTGTGCGGCTTGCGGTGTGCCAATCCGTCCAGCTCCGCAAAATTCAACAGTTCTGCAATCAATGCCTCATTGCCGTTTTTATGGAACGCATAGTCCAAATTCTCCTTAACCGTCATATGAGGAAAAAGACTGTAGTCCTGAAATACAAACCCGATTTCACGCTGCTGCGTCGGCAGATTAATCTTCGCACTGCTGTCGAACCAGACCGCACCGTTGACTTCAATGCGGCCCTCATCAGGACGTGTCAAACCGCTCAAAAGACGCAACAGCGTTGTCTTGCCGGAACCGGACTCGCCGAAGACCGCGACCAAACGCTCCTCTTCAACCCGGACACACACATCAAACGTAAAAGGACCGCAAGCGCCCGATAATTTTTTTCGCACATCCATCCGAATCATCCCAACACCCCGGCAGACTTCTTATTCGTCATATTCATTACAATCACTACAAAAAAACTGATTGCCAAAAGCGTCAGCGAATATGCGTGAGCTGCCGTGTAATTGACCGCTTCCACCTCACTATAGATCGCTACCGATGCCACCCGGGTCTGCCCGGGAATATTACCGCCGAGCATCAGGATAATCCCAAACGCACCGATCGTATGAGCAAACGACATCACCGATCCGCCGATCACCGCCGGCCGCGCATGCGGCAAAACAATCGACCATACTGTCTGAAGCCGGCCTTTACCCAGAGAATACGATGCCTCAATAAGATTTCGCGGAATCGACGCGAGGCCCGCTTTCACGGCATTAACCATAAACGGAAGACTGAAAATCGACGCGCCGATCACCAGGCCGGCAAAACTAAACACCAGCCTCATCCCCAGCACGTGCTGAGTCCAACGGCCTACCGGCCCGTTCGGACCCAGAAGGATCAACAAATAAAACCCTAAAACCGACGGCGGAAGAACCAGCGGCATCGTCACAACCGTCGACACAAGAGGCTGCAGCGGATGCCGGGAAAAGGTCAACCAGCATGCCAGCGGAACACCGACAATCAGCAGAAGCATCGTGGTAGCGCAAGCCAGCTTGAGCGTTAAAACAACAGGAATCCAATCAATCATCATCATGTCTCCCAGGACAACCCCACCTCGCCGGCCTTCACAAGAGCCACAACCGCGTCGCCCTCACGAAGCCGCATCTCATGCGCCGAAAAGGCCGAGATAAAGGCAGAGATTTCATTGCCGTTACAGTCTACAAACACCTGTGTTAAAATTTTTCCCGCCTTGATTTTTGAAATTCTTCCACCAAACCGATTGCGCACGGAAATTTCCGGAATCGGGCCTTTGGCAATCGCAACAGCACTTTCCTTAAACACCATCGTCACGTCACGCCCTTGATAATATTCTTCCGCCTCCAGATCGCTTAAGATGACCATGCAGCAACACACATCTCCACTGTTGACGACATCGAGCTCAATGAAGGCCAGAGAGTCCTGCTGCTGCACATGCCGGATCCGTGCGGGGAATTCATTCATCGGTCATATACCCGTAACGATTCAAAATTGCTTGAGCCGCCGGCGAGACCATAAATTCAAAAAACGCCTGCGCCTGCCGGAACCGATGATCCCGGCCTTCCTTCAAAACCACACACCCTTGCGCAATCGGATCGTAAAGATCGCTGTTCATTTCAATCCAATAACCCCGGCCCTTCATCTTCGGCGCCATCACAACGGACCTGGCCGTGATGCCCAGATCCACGCTTTGCGACAGCACAAACTGATTGACCTGGCCGATATTCTGTCCATAGACAAATTTCTCCGCGATGCGGTCATAATAATTCAGTTTCTTCAAGGCCTCAACGGCCGCCTTGCCGTAAGGCGCAACCCCGGGGTCAGGCAGCGCGATCTTCTGCACGGCGTTATCCAGCAAACCATCCATCCCAAAATCACGTCTGGTCAGACTCCAGATCACCAGCGTTCCCCGGGCATAAACCGTCATCGGTTCCGACGCCAGTCCTTCCGCGATCAGACGTAGCGGATATTGCGTATTGGCAGAAAGAAACACATCATACGGCGCTCCATTTTCAATCTGTGCGGTCAACTTTCCGGATGATCCCAAAACCGTCGTCACGGTATAGCCCGTCTGATGCTCAAACGCCGCCTGCAGTTCTTCAAAGGCAAACTGCACATTTGCCGCAACAGCCACCGTTAAATCTTCAGCGGCCCTTGCCGAAACAGCCCACATCATCACAACAATCCCGTAAAAAATTTTTTTCAACAGCCTGTTCATATCCTGTGCATCCTGTGATAAAGCGTCCTCAATTCCTGAGAGGACAACGGTTTTTTACGATCCTCAAAAATCTTTCGCATTTCTCCCACGATAACAGACTGCTCCTCACGCGTCGCAAAAATCCCCTCATTCAATAATGCCCGGCCGATGGCCGCCCCGCCGGAATGTTTACCGATCACAAATTCCGAACCCTTCCGTCCGACCTGACGGGCGGAAATCAGCTCATAGCTTTCCGGATTTTTGATCAGCCCGCGGGTGTGAATACCCGATTCATGAGAAAAGGCCGCTGTGCCGACCACAGGCTTCGCCTCCGGAACGGCGCGCCCGGAACAATCAGCGACCCGCTGCGATAAAGCGCTCAACATCCGCAGATCAATCCCGCAGGACTTTCCGACGGTCATCTTGAGCGCCAGGGCTACTTCTTCCAGCGCGGCATTTCCGGCCCGTTCGCCCAGTCCGTTAACCGTCACGCTCAAGCTCGTCGCCCCGGCCTCAACGGCCGCCAACGCATTCGCCGTCGCCATTCCCAAATCATTATGCGCATGAAACTCCAGATCCCCCTCAACCCCCTGATCTCGCAAAAATTGAATCAGTGAAAAAACTTGAAACGGATTCATCGCGCCGAGCGTGTCGGCCAGACGGACACGATCCACTCCCAGGGCAAAGGCCTTACGGCAAAATTCCAACAAAAAACTCCGCCCTGCCCGCGCGACATCCTGCGCCCCGACCGATACAAAAGAAAAATCCGTCCGCGCCGATTTCACAAGCTCGTCCAGCGCGCCGACCACACTGTCGCCGGTCATTCCAAAGGTCTTCTGCAGCACCCCGGATCCGGCGAATGAAAGATGAACGGCATCCGTTCGGCAGTCTTTGGCCATAGCCAGATCCCGCTGATTGGCCCGGCACCAGCAGATCAGCCTCACCGGCAGCTGCATCCGGACAAGCGAACGGATTGTCTCTTGTTCCTCAAGCCCCATCACGGGAATCCCGGCCTCCAGCTCATCAATACCGGTCAATGACAACAACTGTGCGATCTTTTGCTTTTCCTGACGGAAAAACACCACACCGGCGGCCTGCTCTCCATCACGCAATGTGGTATCGACCAAGACAAGGTCCCGTTTCTGACGGCGATGCTGAATCACAACAGCCTCCTTTCTCCACCACCTGTTCTCAGGTCAATAGAAACTCTTCGGCGACTCCACCGTCCTCGATGGCATCCAGAATCACATCTATCGCGTCTTCGCTCAAATTGCCGTACCAGTCTCCCTGGGGATAGACCACCATGGCCGGACCGCGGTCACAGACCTTAAGACAGCCTGTGCTGGTAATCATGGCCTCCAATCCGCGATCAACAACTTCATTTTCCAGATACTGCAGAAGATCCGTCGCGCCCTTTTTATGACACACCCCCTGAGGCTCCCCGCCGGAGCGAAAACTTGAACAGACAAAAAAATGATACGCTGGTTTTTCCATGACCATCTCCCCTGTTTAGTGTTGTGTCGAACATCCCGAACATCCCTGCGAACCTCCGGCTTCAGCCGCCTGAGAGCACCCCGTCGGCATCTTGCCGTCACCCAGTCCGGGACAGCCCGTCGGTGAAAATTGTTGACGGCTTGCCAGCTCACTCGTATTAAAAATATGCTCCAGGGCCTCATTGACCCGGCCCTGCGCCTGATAAATCTTGACACCGCTTCGGCTCAGCACCTCCTGCGGTTTGCGTCCCAAAGCGCAGACCACCAGCGCATGACAATCCTGGAGCAATTGACTCATCCGATCCCACCGGCTGTCGCCTCCGCCCTGCGCCGGCGTCTCCCGCCGCTCCACAAACCGGAATGCGTTTTTCTCGTGGACGTAAATAAAGACCTCCCGGGCCTGCCCCAAATGTGCATCAAGAGCGGCACCGGTCTCTGAGGCCACGGCAATATACGGCCGATGCTCCTGCGGATTCAGCGCGAGCGTTGCGCTCTCTTCAAGACAAGTCTGAACCTGCGGACTATTGACGGCTTCACTCAACAATCCGGCCGCATCCGCACGGCAGCGCCGGCAATGCGTCATCTGATGCAGAAATTCTTTACAGGCCGTGCGGATCTCTTCCATCTGTTTCGCCGTCGGCGGATTAATCTCTTCAAATAAGGTTCCCTGGACCGGATAAATCGGCATAGCGTTAAAGGTGTGCGCGCCCCGGACCGCCACCTCCCGGGCGATGTCTGCAATATGATGATCATTCACTCCCGGAATCACAATTGCGTTGACTTTGACGGTCACCCCAGCCTGACTGAAGCGCTCAACCGCCTCAAGCTGACGTTCCATCAAAATCCGGGCCGCTTCCTCACCCCGATAAATCCGCGTTCCCTCACGGGCCCACGCGTAAATCTCCTTGCCGATCATCGGATCAACCGCATTGACTGTCACGGTGATGTGCGTCACCCCGCAATCAATCAAATCCCCGACATACGGCAAAACATTAAACCCGTTGGTCGCGATACAAAATAATAATTGGGGATACCTTGCCTTGATCAGGCGTAAAACTTCTAACGTCTTCTCGGGAGTAGCAAAGGCATCCCCTGGGCCTGCAATTCCGGCAACAGAAAGATTCGGAAGCTTTTCCATGACCCTGTCTAAATAATGCAGGGCCTGTTGCGGTGAAAGGACCTCACTGGTCACGCCGGGACGGCTTTCGTTCAGGCAGCTGAAACAACGATTGCAAAATTTGCACTGAATATTACATGAGGGAGCCACCGGAAGATGAACCCGGGCATATTTATGTCGGGCATTGTAATTAAAACACGGATGAAGCGACCGGTCCCGAAGATTAACTTGCGACATCTCAGCCTCCTTCTACATAAAGGTGTAGCCCACGCACGATTGCTCCTGCTCATGTGCGATCAAGGTGTTCACCAGATTATCAAAAAGACTCTGCGTGCCCTGATATCCCAAATGAAGGATTCGCTGCCCGCCGATCCGATCATGGATCGGAAACCCGACCCGGATCAGCGGAACCTTCATCTTTCGGGACAAGGCATACCCCTTGGAATTTCCCAACAAAAAATCCGGAGCGATTAATTCCACATCCGATGCCACATCTTCAAAATCAGCCCCTTCACGCACAATCACCGGGTGCCCATAATCGTTTGACAGCTTCTCAATTTCCCGACGCAAGGTGCCGGTTGACGATCCGGTTGCGCATAAAGCGGGGACAACTCCAATTTCAAATAAAAAATGCGTCAGAGCAATCACAAAATCCTCTTCCCCGAAAACCGCAGCCTTTTTTCCGAAAACATATTTATGCGCATCGGCATAGCCGTCGATCAAGCGGCCGCGCTGTTTCAAATATTTTGATGGAATGTCCCGGCCTGCAATCACGCTTAACACCTCAAAAAACCGATCCGTCAAATTGATCCCGATGGGCAGATTCAACCCATGACGCTCAACGCCGAACGACTTTTCCAAATACGCCGCGCCGGAGACTGTCCCGTCCAGACTGGCGCCGAACTCGATACAATGACGGCACTGCCCCAATGATTGAAGCTGCCGGCGCGTGGTTCCGCCTTCAGGAATTCGCCGATATGATTCCCAGGTCTCGCCGTCAAAGGTGTCGGAATAATCCGGAAAGATAAACCCGTCAATCCCAAAGTCCGCCAGCACCTGCTTGAGATACCGGATATCTTCCGGTGAGATAAAATTTGATAACACCAGCATCTGATCCAGTCTCGGACCTTCTTGCGCGAAATGCTGAATAAACGAAAGCACGGCGGCATGAAATCCATCCATGTGCGTTCCGCTGTAACTCGGCGTGGAGGTATAAATAATCTCCGGCAATTCTTTTCCGGCATATTTCTTGCGAAACTCATTGAGAATCAGTGAAACATTGTCTCCGATTGTCTCGCTTAAGCAGGTCGTAGCCAATCCGATCATCTGCGGTTCATATTGATTCAGGACATTCTCCAGCGCCTGAATCAAATTGCTTTGTCCGCCGAAAATTGCGGTGGACTCACTGAAATTTGATGACGCAATATCAACCGGCTCTCGGAAATGATTAATAAAATAGCGTCGGATATACGTCGAACACCCCTGGGACCCGTGCAAAATCGGCAGACATCCCTCCACACCCTGATAAACGACCGCCGCGCCCAGCGGAGCGCAAAGCTTGCACGGATTCCGTGTTGCGGTAAAGTTGCGTTTCATTGTGCACCTCGCTTGCCGGCCCTGGGTGAAAATTTCCACACAGGACTCATGACCGATGAATAAACCTCTTTCGCAAAATTCAGCATTCCCTGATACCCTGCCAGGGCATATTTGCGGGAATGATTATGATCGCAGAATGCCATTCCAAGCTTGTAGGCCATCGGCCGTTCTTTCACCCCGCCGATAAACAGATCCGCATTTTTCTGCTGGGAAAAACTCGCCAGTTCAAGCGGATTGGAATCATCCAGAATCACCGTTCCCTCATCGCACATCGCGCGCAAACGCTCATAATCTTCGGCGTTCCCGGTCTGCGATCCCACAACCACGGTTTTCATCCCCAGCATACGCAGGGCCTTAATCAGTGAAAACGCCTTAAACGCCCCGCCGACATAAATCGCGGCCTTCTTGCCGTTGAGATGACGCCGGTATTGATTAATTTCCTCCATAACCCGGGCCGTTTCCTTTTCCACCAGATCACTGGTTCGGGCCAGAATTTCAGAATCATTAAAAAACCGGGCCACGGCAAATAATGCCTGGGACGTATCTTCCATTCCGAAATATGAAACCCGGGTAAAGGGAATCCCGTAATCCTGTTCCATGCGCCGGGCGAGATACATCATGGAGCCCGAACACTGCACAACGTTCAAGGCCGCCCCGTGCGAACGACGGATATCATCAACCCGCGCGTCTCCGGTAATCGTCGAAACAACAGAAATTCCCATCCGGCGGTAATACTCGGTAATCATCCAGGTCTCCCCGGCAATGTTAAAATCCCCCAGAATATTGATGCTGAACGGACTGATGCCGCGTGTATCTCCGGTGCCGACCAGTTTGGCCAGAACATCACAGGCCGCGCGGTAACCGTCTTTTTTGGTTCCTTTAAAACCTTCCGAATGAACCGCGAAGACCGGAATCCCGACGCGTTCGCCGACCCGTTTGCAGACCGCGTCCACATCGTCACCGATAATGCCGACGATGCAGGTTGTATACACAAAGGCCGCCCGGGGATGATATTCTTCAATCAGCTCCAGCAGCGCTGTTTCAAGTTTTTTCTCACCACCGTAGATCACATCCTTCTCTCGAAGATCGGTGGAAAAACTCATTCGGTGCAGATCCGGCCCCGACGATAAGGCCCCGCGAATATCCCAGGTATAGGCCGCGCATCCGATGGGTCCGTGGATCAGGTGAAGCGCGTCCACCACCGGATACAACACAACGCGGGATCCACAAAACACACACGCCCGCTGACTCACCGATCCGGCGACACTGTGCCGTTCGCAGGCCATCGGAGAGGCCCCGGAACCCTTGCACTGCACCTGATCTTTGCGTTGCGGCAAAACCCTTGTCATTCCGGCCCCCCCGGTTGAAAAACAATGAAACAGGATCTCTCTAAAGAACTCCTGGTTCTTTCCCGTTGATTATGACGACCTATAAAACCAGCTCCATCTCGACTTCACTGCATGTGGCGTCTTTATGATTCAAAAACGCGTCCAGAATCTTTTCCAGAATCCGGATCCCTCCCGTATATCCAACTGTCGGAAAATAACTATGGCCAACCCGATCCAGAATGGGAAATCCCATACGGACAAAGGGAATCCCTTCATCGCGGGCGATATACTTTCCATACGTGTTTCCGATAATCAGATCCGGTTTGTCATTCTTGATCCACTGATGCAGCAAAAACATATCCGCCTGCGCACCGTTTTTCACATTGATCGTCTCAAACAAATCTCCGGTCACCCGTTCAATGCCTTTGCGAAACTTTTTTCCCGGGGTTCCGCTGACGATATGCTGTGGAATCATATTCAGATCCATCAAAAATTCGGTTAAAGGAATCAATTGATCGGGATCTCCGAAAAGAGCGATTTTTTTTCCGTAAAAATACTGAGCCATATCAGTAATCACATCAACCAGCCGTCCGCGCTCTGCGACAAACGAATCCGGAATTTCGACACCGGCTGCCCGGCTCAGGGCCTGAATAAAACGATCCGTCGCAGACAACCCGATAGGAATATCCAGCATTTCAAACGGAACCTTGAAGGATATATCCAGCTGCCTGGCTCCGGCTTCCGATGCAAACGCGCCCAGCGCCAGGGTCATCACACTGTCACCGGTCAGCGCCATCTCCGCCTGGGTCACGCCTCCATCAGGATACATCTGAAACTTTCCGGTCTGCGGAGAATCCACCACGTCCGATGTGTCTGGAAACAGAATAATGGAAACACCCATTTCTTTGGCGATCCGTTTGATTTCCCTCATGTCTGAGGGCTCGACCCATCCGGGAATGATGTTCACCGTCCTGGTCTTTGTCCCGGCGGAAGCCGCCAACCCCCGAACGATCCCGGCGACCATGTTGGAAAACCCGGTCACATGCGAGCCGACATAACTGGGCGTATTGCAATAAATCACCTTTTTTCCATCGGGCACCTTGCCGTCTTCAATCGCCTTAGTGACAATCTGATGGACATCGTCCCCGATGGTTTCCGACAGACAGGTCGTGTGAACCGCAATAATATCCGGATCATAGGTAATAAAGATATTATTGATCGCCTGTAATAGATTCGCCTGGCCGCCGAAAACCGATGAGCCTTCAGTAAACGAACTTGTCCCGGCCATAATCGGATCTTTATAATGGCGCGTCAGGGCGCTACGGTGATAGGCGCAGCATCCCTGCGACCCGTGACTGTGCGGCAGGCACGCATGAACGCCCAGCGCGGCATACATGGCCCCGATCGGCTGACAGGTCTTTGCCGGACTGATAGTCAACGCCGTTCGTTCCGCAACTTCTTTGGGTGTATGACGTAAAAGCATCCTTTCCTCCTTATGTCATCAACTACTTCGACAATTAAATTTTTTCTTTGATCAGCGTCCGGATGATCCGTCAGGCTGAAACATATTCAGCGCGCAACGATGATTCCGCCGACGCGTTCAGCCACGGAGCCTTCAACTTTTTCCAGATTTTTGTGCTGGTCATCCGGTCGATTTCTTCATAAAAATTAATCGCGCCCCGAAATCCGGCATAGGGCCCGCCGTAATCATAACTGTGCAATTGTTTTAGCGGAATCCCGGTCTTCTGCACGACATATTTTTCTTTAATCCCGGCACAGAACACATCCGGTTTGTAATATTCAATCAGCTTCTCTGATTCCCAATGAGTAATGTCATCAACAATCAACGACTGATCGGCCATCTCGGGCATCATGCCGACATAGTCGCTGACCTCCAACCCTTTTTTGCGCAGCTCATTCATCTTTTCTTCAGAGGCCCGGGGCTTGTAACGCTTCGGATCTTTTTCCACTTTCAGTTCCTCGATATTGCGGGAATCCGCATCGACCTTAATCGTCGGCAGAACCTTGCGCCCTTCATAGTCGTCCCGGTGCGCGAATTCATAACCGGCCGAAACCACTTTCATTCCCAACTCTTTAAAGAGTTCCTGATAATGATGCGCTCGAGATCCTCCGACGAAGAGCATCGCCAGTTTGCCTTCAGTTCTGGCCCGGGCTTTCTTCTGAGCCTTCAGCACTGCCGGCATTTCTTTCTTGATCACCTCTTCGATCTTGTCCTGCAGATCCTTGTCTTCAAAATACTCTCCGACCTTGCGCAGAGTTTTGGCGGTCGCTTCAGCGCCGATCAGATTAATCTTAATCCAGGGAATCCCAAACTTTGTCTCCATCATCTCGGCCATATAATTGATGGAGCGGTGGCACATAACCAGATTCAAATCCGCCATATGCGACTGCTCAAAGGCCCCGATGGTGGAATTTCCGCTGAAGGTGCATACAATATTAATGCCGCAGGCCTTGAACAGACGGTCGATTTCAAACCCGTCGCCGCTGATGTTATATTCACCCAGAAGATTGATATTATATTTTCCTTTGGGTTTTTCATCGTTTAAACCGACGACATGCTTGAACAGCTGATTATTCGCGATATGATGACCGGCGGACTGACTGACGCCTTTGTAGCCTTCACAGCTAAAACCGAAGACATTACAGTCGCCGAGTTTTTCTTTCATTTCTTTAGCGACCGCATGAACATCATCACCGATCAAACCGACCGGACAGGTTGAAAAAACCCCGATGGCCTTGGGATGAAAGATATCATAGGCCTCCTGAATGGCCTGTCTGAGTTTCTTTTCCCCGCCGAAGACAATATTGTCGTCCTGCATATCCGTAGAAAAACAATACGTCATATAATTTTCGCCGTCGGGTCCCGGGTCGGTCTGATTGCGCCGGGTCAGCCAGGCGTAAAAACTGCATCCGATCGGTCCGTGCACCAGATTAATAATGTCGCGTGTCGGACCCAAAACAACGCCTTTGCAGCCCGCATAGGTGCATCCCCGCTGCGTGATAATACCCGGCACCGTCCGCACATTCGACTGAATTTCCTGATTCAGTTTTGAATCGTTGACCACCATACTCTTGTTGCGCTTGCGCGCGACCTTGGGCGGATACTGCTTTAAAATTTCTTCCTTAATTTTTGCCGGATCCGGCAAATCATTGGATGGTCTGATCATGATAAACCTCCTGACGAATCAAGAACGTTACCCCCGCTGGGGCCTTCTACAGTTTCTCCGGTTCTAACGCGTGTCGCCTGCAGAATCGGCAGCACAAAAATTTTCCCGTCACCGGCATTGCCCGTTTGATTGGTCTCGATAATCGCCTTGACAGTGCGTTCGACCCAATCATCGGACACTACAACGGTGATCAGCCGTTTCGGAACAAAACGCGGCCCCTGGCCCAATTGCTCAATAGCCTCCTGGTAACCCTCACCGGCTCCTTTTAAAATCCGGTAGTCGACCAACCCCTTACCGCGTCCGAGAACCCGTCCCGTCGCTGTAAATGATGTGATCCCCGCCTCATTCAAGGCGCGTTTCGTATCATTAATCTTATTCATTCTGATGACAGCCATAACTTCTTTCATCGTTTATCCTCCGGTTGCAAAGAGCGCCAAAGGCCTCAATCATTAACCTGTTATTCTTCTTTCAATCCTGAACTCACGGTGTAAACCTCGTCGACCGGGGACACAAAGATCTTTCCGTCACCGTAATTTCCCGCCTCACTGGTCTTGGCGGAATTCAGAATGCTGTCGATCACAAACTGTTTGTCCTGTTCGGAAATCACGGTCATCAATAATTCTTTGGGCAGTTCATCATAGGTCACTTCTCCTACCTTCAGCCCCCGCTGTTTACCGCGCCCGCAGACGGAAACCCTTGTTACCGCCGGGTATCCGGCTTCCAGCAGCGCCTTTAAGACCGCATCGGCCTTTTCCGGTCTGATAATTGCTCTCACAAGTATTTTTGCCATGTCCTTCTCCTTTTCACTCAGGATGTTGATCTTAATTCGCGATGCCGTATTTCACCAACAAGGCCTCCAGCTCCTCAATGGCCAGAGGTTTGGGAATCACAAACATTTCATTTGCGTCAATTTTTTTAGCCAGCGTTCGGTATTCGTCCGCCTGGGAATCTTGAGGATCATAATCGATCACAGTCTTTCGATTTAATTCGGCGCGCTGAACAACATTGTTGCGCGGAACAAAATGAATCATCTGCGTGCCCAGACGATCCGCCAGCGCCGTAATCAATTCCTGTTCATTATCGCAGTTACGGCTGTTGCAAATCAGACCTCCCAGGCGCACCCCGCCGGCATCCGCAAATTTTACAATTCCTTTACAAATATTATTAGCGGCATACATTGCCATCATCTCGCCGGAAACCACAATATAAATCTCCTGCGCCTTGCCTTCCCGAATCGGCATCGCAAACCCGCCGCAAACAACATCACCCAAAACATCATAAAAGGCATAATCCAGTTCCCAGGTATCCTCATAGGCACCCAGTTGTTCGAGAAGATTGATTGAGGTAATAATTCCGCGGCCCGCACAACCGACTCCCGGCTCGGGTCCGCCGGACTCAACGCACCGCGTTCCGCCGAAGCCTTCCTTGATGACATCCTCCAACTCGACATCCTCCCCCTCTTCTCGCAATGTATCCAATACGGTCTTTTGCGCCAGCCCTCCCAGCAGCAAACGCGTTGAGTCCGCTTTTGGGTCACAACCGACGACCATCACCTTTTTCCCGGCTTCCGCCAAACCGGCAACGGTGTTCTGCGTTGTGGTGGATTTGCCGATTCCGCCTTTACCATAAATTGCAATCTTTCTCATCTTGACTCCCCTTTTAAAACGTTGATGTTAACGGCCTTTATCCGGCCCCCCACATAGATCCTATTAACAAGAAGCGTGCCACCACAAAAATTTTTTCTGACAATCTTTGCAACACGTTTTATTTGAATATGTTATGAATATATTTTTCTCGTGAAAAATTTTTTTGGTTTTTTTCGTAAAAGACAGGCCGCTTCAAAAGCGACATTCCGGTAGGATTTTTACGCCGAAAAGACAGGTATCAACAAAAATGTAGGATGAAAGATTATTTAAAACGCCGGGGATCAATCTGATATTTTTTAATTCGCAAACCTAAAATGCGCTCGGTGATGCCCAGCATCTGGGCGGCCCTGGCCGCGTTGCCGCGGGAGGATTTCAACGCGTCGATGATAATATCGCGCTCGACATTATTTAAAATCAGGTTCAGCGTTCCCTGGATTCCGGTTCCGCTGGATTCAGCGGTTTGCAAACTCGGCGGAAGATGATAAGAGTGAATAACATCGTCGGTGCTCAGCAGCACTGCGCGTTCCATCGCATTCTCCAGTTCCCGGACATTGCCGGGCCAATGATAAGCCATAATCATATCGATAGCCGCCGTGGTAATCCGTTTGATACGAAACCCCATCTTGCGGCTGTATTTTTCCACGAAATGATCCGCTAACGGCATGATATCGGTCTTGCGCTCGCGCAGCGGCGGAATGCGCAGCGGAAAAACATTAAGACGGTAATAGAGATCCTGCCGGAAACCCCCTTGCTCGACCATGGTCTCAAGATTTTTGTTGGTCGCGGCAATCACCCGAACATCCACCTTGACACTTCGGCCAGCGCCAAGCCGCTCGATCTCTTTTTCCTGCAGAACCCGCAAAAGCTTCACCTGCGTCGACGGAGACAACTCGCCGATTTCATCTAAAAAAATCGTTCCTTCATGCGCCAATTCAAACCGTCCCTTTTGCGCAGCGAAGGCTCCTGTAAAGGCTCCTTTTTCATGCCCGAAGAGTTCACTTTCAATCAAATTCTCCGGAAGCGCGGCGCAATTCAGCTTGATAAACGGTTTATCCGCCCGGGGACTATTGTAATGAATCGCGGCGGCGACCAGCTCTTTACCGACCCCGCTTTCACCGGCGATAAAAACCGTGGTGTCGGTCCTGGAGACACGCTCCATCATATCAAAAACTTCCTGCATACTCTTGGAATGCGCGACCATATTGGCCGGCCGGAATTTATCTTTCAATTCATTCTGCAGACGCTCGTTTTCTTCTTGCAAAAGCCGTTCTTCATGAATCGATTGATGAATCTGGACCGAACGCGCAATCATGGAGGCGATAATCGACAAAATACGAACGTCCTCATCAAAGGCGCGGCCCTTTTGAAACTCTTTGTCAATGCTGAGGGCTCCGATGACTTCAGATCCAAATTTGACCGGCACACAAATAAACGAAATATTTTGATGATCCAGACGTTCCCGGGCCCGGGTACGATTAAGAAACTTCGGCTCATCAGTAATTCGGGGCACAATCATCGGCTCACCGCAGGCCACAACCTTGCCGGTCACGCCTTCCCCGAGCTGATATCGCCCCCGATGCAGTTCTTCGGAGGAGAGTCCGTAGGCCACTTCGATAAAGATTTCCCGGCTATGACGATTTAAGATCGTCAACGTCCCGCGCAACATCCCCCAACTCTGAGCCAAAACACGCAAAACCGGATCTACGACCTCGCGGACATCCGTGCTCTGATTCAACGTTCGACCGATAAGAAACAGCAGGTCAATCTCCTGCCGGCAGCGCTCGTGTTCTTGCAACGGCGTTGTCATCTCGCCCCCTAACATCCTCCTCAAATTCTCTTCAAGGAGAGCGTTTGTGCCCTCGCGGACAATAAAAAATCTCCCGGAAAAAATATTTCCGGGAGACCTCAATGTCTAAACCACCCGCACACATCAATGTGCACGGCTTTAAACAGTAGAAGTATATAGCCTGGGCCGATCCTTGTCAAGCCGGCAGACCGCCCCGGGGCGTCAAAACCTGTGACACACACATCAATCCGTTTCCAGCCTTCTTGAAAAAAGCACCGGCGCCCCGCGCGCAACAGGACACCGGCAATTCTTTGACGACACCTCTACGTTTACGGGGTTCCGGGATCAAAAATCAATCTGACTGCGGATCCCGCCCACGATGATCGTTTTATCACCATTAACCGCATCCCCACCGTAAGGATCCCAAATCACCTGCAGATCCGGGCTGACCGTCACATGATCATTAACCATATAACTGTAATACAGTTCCAGATGCCTTTCTGTATCCGCCTTTAACGCGCTATTGGAATTCTTATACTCATCTGAAGGAATTACCATGCCCAGCGCCAGACCGAGCACATCATTCTCACGATCCCACGTGCGGCCGGCCAGTTGGGCCCCGATACTGCAGGACTGTTCCAGCGACTCGCTCGCTCCGACGGCATACACATCAGGATTCTGCCATCCATAACGGGCAAACACGCCCAGATCATCCGTTAACTCCTGATCAAAGCTGATCCCGAATCCGTAGTTATCCTCTTTAACCTGCGATCCGTCATCCCATTTAATATGGTCCGCTTCACTGGCCCAGGCATAAAACCGATAATTTCCCGGACGATCCCAAAAATTCGCTTTGACATTGACCTGGCCCGCATAAAACAAATCTTCCAGGACATCGTCCCAATCTCCATCGCCGTCCATGGCAATCGACTCAATCTCAATCCTGTCATGCGGCGCCAGGGCCAAACGCACGCCCACGCCGTTATCTGCAAAGGCAACCGCAGGATTGTTGCGAAAAATCCGCCCCAGGAACTGCCCTGCTTCATCATTGGCATAATCGTTATTGTCGATCAAATACGTCGGGTCCAGTTTTCCGAACCGCAGTGTCGCAGATCCCATATACTGTTCATACCAGGCCTCCACAATACCGGGATTGGAATCTCCGCCGGTGGCATCGAAATTCACGTTGCTGAACACCTGCAATTCATCTTCCACCCCGGCCCCTTCACCGGCCTCAAACAAAACCAGCGCCGCACCGTAATCCTCAAATTCTTTGGTGAATTCCAGATCCACCGAATAGGACGCGTCACCGACATCCTCACTATTTTTCGAAAGACTGGCTCCGTTAGCCTTATCCGTAAATTGATACACCATGGTCGCACCCACAGACATATCTATCCCTGCAATCAACGACCCATTGGACGGCGCCTGGACATCGTCTATTTTTTGTCTAACACTATCCACCTGACGCTGAACCCGGCTTAATTGATTCTGCGTTGCGTTGTCCCGGGATTCATACCGGGCTAACCGTGCCTCCAGATGTGTGATCCGCTGCTCCATCGCGGTTATTTGTTCCAGCGGATCCTGTTGCGCACTCACCACAGATCCGGACACAAAACATATCGCCGTCATCATCCCCAGCCCTTTTCCAATCATCATGAACTTCATTGCTCCTCCTTGTCTTTACCATGATTATTCTGCTGACTGTGTTGCCGGATCCGCAAAAAAATCCAGACCCGTATTTTCAGGGTTCTGGATTCATGATCTCTGACCTCTTGCCGATTTCATCCAATATCTCTCTTACTCCAACGACACCTCCACACGTTTATTGCCAGCCTTCCAGTGGCGCATTAACTCTTCATACCGGATCAGACGCACTTGTTTGCACCGAGGACATTTAAATTCATACCCTTGCGCTGTCCTGATCAAATACAGCTTGCCGCAAGAACAGCGGATTTGATTCTTTGAATATTTATTGTTCTCTGGCATCTTCAATGTTTTCATCTCATCTTTAAAGTTAGTCTTGTCTAACTTGAAAAATAAAAAAATATCATCTCTTTATCCGCCAAATCCCAACAGTACTCCTCCCTGATAGACAAGAAACGATACGCTCCACGCCAAAACCGTGGTCCAAAAAATTAAAAATACGGTCCATTTCCGGCTGGAACCGGACTCGCGGTAAAAAACCGCCATGGCCACAAAACAGGGCATGTAAATCAGACAAAACATCAAAAATGCCATGGCCTTAAGCGGACTCCAGGCCGGATCATGCAGCAGCGCCTGCTTAAGCGGCACCGCCTCTTCCGGATCAACCTCGCCCAGACTATACATGGTTCCAAAGGTGCTGACCACCACTTCTTTAGCGGCCACGCCGGCCATTAAAGCAACCCCGCCGCGCCAATCCATCCCCAGCGGCCTGACGGCCGGCTCAATGATTTTTCCCAGACGGCCGGCAAAACTCTGCTCCATACGAAACGCCGCGGCCTGCTCCTGCGGTATATCGGAAGAAACTGTCGTTCGGGGAAAGGAAAAACCAACCCAGATAAGAATCGAAATCATCAGAATCACACTGCCGGCCTTTTTTAAATACAGCCAGCCGCGCTCCCACATTTTTAATAACAGACCCTGAATGGTCGGAATGCGATAGGGCGGCAGCTCCATGACAAAATGCGCGGTTTCTCCTTTAAACACCCAGGTCTTAAGCACCCAGGCCGCGCTGAAAGCGATCACAATACTTAACCCATACATCAGAAACATCAGATTGGCACCGTCCTTAGCAGGAAAAAACGCGCCAATAAAAAGCGCAAAAATCGGCAGCTTGGCCCCGCAGATCATAAACGGCGTGACCATCATGGTAATCAAACGGTCTTTCCTGCTGTCCAGCGTGCGGGTCGCCATGATCCCCGGCACCGCGCAGCCGTTGGTCGAAATCATCATCGGCAAAAATGATTTACCGTGCAGTCCGAACTTGTGCATGATCCGGTCCATCACAAAGGCGGCCCGGGCCATATAACCGGAATCTTCAAAAAACGCGATCGCAAAAAACATAAACAAGACCAGCGGAAAAAATCCCAGCACTCCGCCGACCCCGCCGATCACCCCGTCGACCAGAAACGACTGCAGCAATCCGTCCGGAATGACCGCGCTCACACCGTTGGCCAATTTTTCAAACAGCATTTCAAACCAGCCGACCAACGGCTCCGAAAAGGTAAAGGTGAATTTGAAAATTCCATACATCACCAGGGCAAAAATCGGCAGACCAAAAAAGCGATTCAGGATTACCTTATCGATCTTTTCCGAAAGGTCGTGCCGCTGCTGCGGTGTCTGCGTGACCACCTGTTTAAAGACCCCGCTGATAAATCCGTAACGCCGGTCCGCGATCATCACCTCGGGATCATCATCAAAATGCTGCTGCAGATGATCCCGGCTCTTTTCGACTTGTTCCAGAATCTGCCGACTGTTGTCCAGTCGCTCAACCGCCTCAAGGGCCGTCGGATCATGCTCCAACAATTTAATGGTCAGCCAATTGAGAGGAAAATCTTTAAGCGATCGGGTCTCCTCCAGCATCTTCTGCAATTGCAGGCACTCCGCCGTGATTTCTTCCCCGTAATCAACGCCGATTTTTTCCGTGTCGATCCGCCCCTCACATAAATCCGCAATCGCGGCCACCAGATCCGCAACTCCCTCCTGGCGACTGGCCGTCATTGGAATCACCGGCTTTCCCAACAGCCTTGCCAATTCTTCATAATCAATCCGCTGACCGCGGACAGCCACCATATCGCTCATGTTCATGGCCAAAATTACCGGCACATCCAACTCGGCTAATTGCGTATAGAGATACAGATTGCGCTCCAGATTCGAAGCATCCACAACATGCACCACGGCATCCGGTTTTTCATGAATAATAAAATCCCGCGCCACCACCTCATCTTCCGAATACGCGGACAGGCTATAGGTCCCCGGCAAGTCCACCACGTGAATCACGCGTCCGTCACGAACCATGCGGCCTTCTTTTTTCTCAACCGTCACTCCAGGATAATTCCCGACATGCTGACGTGACCCGGTCAACGCGTTAAAGATCGTGGTCTTCCCGCAATTGGGATTTCCCGCCAAGGCAATGGTTATCTGTCTCTCTTGAGGCATTCTCAACCCTCCCTCACCGCGATTTTTTCCGCCAGCTTGTGCCCGATCGCCAGCCGGCTTCCTTTGACCAGAATAATCACCTGACCGTGCCCCGTATTCTGAATCACCTTCATCTTTTCTCCGGAAATCAATCCCATATCCGTTATCTTTCGCATCATTCCTTGTCCGCCGGCGGCCGAAATAAAAACAACCTCACACCCTTGCTGTACTTGAGCCAGACGCATCATCAGGACGCCTCCTCTATATCAATCTCTTTGGCCTCGTCCTTGCGCAACGTCAACTGATAACCTTTAATCCGGATGTCCATCGGATCGCCCAATGGTGCGACCTTGAGAATTTCGAACGGGCTTCCCGGAAGAATTCCCATATCCAGCAACCGGCGGCGCAGCGTGCCGGACCCCCGAACCTTGCGAACCACACCCCGGTCTCCGGGTTTCAGCGTGCTTAAAAGCGTTATCTGACTCATCGGCTCCTCACGTTGATTGGATCGACATTCACAAGAGCACTGCCCCTTATCCAAATATGATTCAAAATTTTTTAAAAATTTCGGCTTCTCGCCGTCAAACGCCTCTTCCAGAAATTTAAAAAATTTGGTCAGCCGCTGAAAGGTTTGATTACTGATCGCATGTTCGATACAACAGGCCTCTGTCTGAGCCACTGACGGATCAAGCATTAAAAACTCGGTCAAGAAACGAAACAAGATATCATGCTTTTCCTGAACCTCTTTCGCGATTACCCGCCCTGCTTCGGTCAATGAGACATACCCGTATTTCTGATGCGCGACCAAGCCCTTGTCCGATAAAAACTTAATCGCAGAATTGACGCTGGAACTCTTGACATTCAGATTAGCGGCAATTTCTCCCACCCGGGCAACACCGGCGTCTCGCTGAAGAGCATAAATCGTCTCCAGATAATCTTCCATATTGGACGTCAATTGTAATATTTTTTGGGATGTCATTTTTAGGTCTCTCACAAATTTTTAGACCAGTCTAACATTAAAACCTAAAAAAACAAGATTTTTTTTCGTTTCAAGGATTCTAAGTCTGAAAAATCATGCCATCCCGCTGAAATAAAAGAACTTTTGTTTCAATCTTACCGGGACCCTAAACACGACCGTCATAAATAAACCGAATAAAAACCCTCACAACAGTCGGTCGTTTAATACCTTCACAATTTGCCCATTTAAATTTTCCGCTGACTCAGCCCGTGCAGAGTCAAAAACACCCCGAATCCGCGCCACACTGTTTCTGCTCAACAAAATCAATATTGAAAATTTACCTGAGTAAAAAACCAATCCGCATCATCTGCTACGCCGGTGCTGCGCACATATGTTCCGGAAAAAAATGCGCATACCCTGCCTGAATTTTCCAGTTTCGATTGATCCGATAATTTAGCGACAGTGCTGCCTCCTGCCCGGCGTTTTATAATGACCATAGATGCCCAATAATTGAGCATCCCCGGAGGATTCATTCCAATTATGGTCGTCAAAATTTACCACGCGGCCATAAAAAAATCCGTCCATTCCGGCCCATTGATATACCGCATTACAACAGCATCAAATGAACGGATTTTGTTGCTCCAGCTCGGAGCGGCGATTAATCGATTCTTGCCGTATTTCATCCGCTGTCGCCCCAGCTTAAAACCCAGACCGGATCCGGCGATCGAATCAATTTCTACATAAGCCTGATTCAAATCCAGCTCATCTTGTTGGGCCGCCGGCGCGCTTACGCGATGGGCCCATGCCCGGGCATCCAGCCCTTCAATAAAAAACTGACCCAGTCTCTGCTGTCCGTCGGTCAATCCGGCACCGATCCCCAGACAGCTTCGCCAATACAACAGATCGCCGTTATCTCTGGCCCCCTCATTCAAATCAAAATCGCTTTTGTGTTCATACCGCGCCCGTTCCTGAAACGAAAACTCCGGCTCCCACGCAAGCGACGGCGCCTGTGCCGGCCACAACGCAACCTATAAGAAAAAGATCATCTGTCCGACTAAAAACCTCCATACGCGGCACCTCCGAAACCGACACATCAATAAAAAAAACCGTTCCCGAAAATTGCTTTTCGAAAACGGGCATCTCCGCCCCTCATCTGTTGACATCACTGCAACTGCTTCCTGAATCCCGAAACACTATGACCGTCAATGGTCTTTCTTAAGAAAGATTACTCCTTTCATCGCCCTTTTGTCAAGGGAAATGATCTCTGTTCTGATTGATTCCCGTCGAACAAGGGCTTCTCTTGCGTGAGAAGCCCTTGTATTAATATCTTCGTATATGCATCAAGTTCCGGCAACATTGCAATCGAAAGATTATTATCCAGTAAATCGGCACTCTCATTCCAAACATCATTCATCATGGCCGCATCATAAGTAAAATATGTGCGCCGATATCCGATCGCACTTGCCATGCCCCGATACCCCAGGGCATCGCTGTAAACCGGCGCCGTATTCCAGGTCAGGGTCGATTCATCCCAGGTATCATCCGCAACATAGCAGGAATAAACTTTCGGCGAATAATAACTGCCGGAGTCAACCTGCCCCCCAGGCCGAGAACCGCCATCATTAATCATTCCCAAAAATTCCCCGGATTATCATCTGCGTGGCCTGACTGGTTTTCTCCCGGGTCGAACCGCTCGTTTCTCTGGATAAAACACTCAACCGTTCTTTTGCCGCGAAGATCATATCCTGATTTCCCTTTTTAGTGCGGAGAAATTTTTTGTAATAAAATTTTGCGTCCGGTTTATTCCCCAAACGGTCGGATGTCGCGGCTAAATAATACAACGTCAAATAAGACTGACGATCCCGTTTGTGTGATTTGACCAGCGTTGTCAACGCGTCATTTAAACGGCCTTTCTGATAATAACAAGCTCCGAGCAGCTCCAGGTTGTTCTTCCCTTTATCCTGCGAAAAAGAAACCGCCTTTTCCAAATACGGAACCGCTGAATCACAATCTTTCTTTTCCCAATAGGAACTTCCTAAAACACAATATGCGATATAATCTTTCTCGATATTCAGCGTCTTCTTCGCCCAATCGATCGCTTCATCCAGCCGACTTGCTTTCCAATACGAAAAAGCCAGCATGCTGGAATAAATCGTCCGATTCGGATCGCACATCGCGGCCTTCTTTAACGGCGTGATCGCCTGGGCATACTGATCTTTTTGAATGAAAGGATCCGCCTCGTTCGCATATTTTTCTGCAGCGGCGGGACATCTGTCCACACTCTCAGATACGGCCATTTTCACAACGGGAATTTTCTTTCTCTCAGGAAGATCCACATGACTCAACTGAATAATATCACTGCCAGAGCTCAGACCCTCGAATACGATCTTAATTCCCTGATCCTTATACGTCTCAACCCGGCGGCCCATCATTTCATCCATCTGATCCGGCGGGCCCTGCAGACCAAACCATTCTTTGACCTTATCGACAGCGTAAGGTTGATTGAATAACAGATTGATACTTTTCACCATTCCATCGTCATAAAAATCCACGGACAACCTCTGAAGGTCATGGCCCTCCGGAGAATAAACGCTTTTCTCCGATCCGATCTTGTCGACAGGCGAACCGAACACCCTCTCCGCGTCTTTCTTAGTGGAACTTCCAGGCGTCAGGCCAGCGTATTCTCCTGCCGTCGCCATTATCGGAACCAACAATAAACATGTCATCAAAGAAATAGCGCACTGATATTTTTTCACGTGTCTTTCCTTTCTGAAATATCGTCATTAAAATACGACGCTGATTCTAATTCTTCCCGGGCCAAACAGCCATCCAGCACCAGTGATCCCGGCACTTAAAATAATATTCTGTACAGTCCTTTTTCTGTTTGATCTCGGCAATACTATCCGTCCGTGTTTCCTTGCAGTTAATGTAACGACCTCCATCTTTCTCGCATTGATAACTTGTAATAGTCGAACCGCTAAAAACTTCATAAGAATCACTCTTTCGCCGGGGTTGACATATATAGTTTCCTTTGCATCGATACCGAATCTGCCCTCCGCCCAGATATTGTTCATAGAACGTGACATAATTGTCGACCTTAACAGATGAATCAAGACACGGATGAGGCTTTGACTCCGATGAAGACTTTTTATCAACAGCACTTCTCCGACCGGGACCGGTGTTATGATTTATCTTTCCGGATTCTTCAGGCTTAAATTCTTTTTTTCTGCTCCTGGATTCTGCGGACGCGGCATCACTGCCATCCATGAATTGTTCAAATCGCTCACTGGTCACATATCCTACCCCGTCGACCGAATAGACATATCCTTTCTCAATCAAAAGCTCAATCGCCTGAAACCCGTCAACAATATGATCACTGCCGCGCATCCGGATGATTACCACAACCGCGCTGACATCTTTGACTTTTTCATAACGCTTATTTCCTTGCGCAACATCAGTCGTCTCTAACGAAATCGCCTGAATCGTGTAATCATCTTTTGCCGCGTCGAATTCTCTGATGTAATCGTCGATCATTTCCTCATCACTCTTTTTAACGAACGCAGGAAGATCTCCTTCTTCGTCATTATCTCCATCGTCAGACTCGTCGCTTTTTTTGACAAATGCCGGAACCTCATCATCGCCGTCTTTATCCTTGCTCTTCTTTACAAAGCCCGGCGTGTCGTCATCATCTTTTGTCTGGTCGGCGTCCCTATCACCATATTCCAAATCCTTCTTCGCGCCATCATCCACTTTTTTCTTGATCGCCATAACCTTTTCCAATGTGGAAAACTGACCTCTCGCCGCCTGTACTTTTTGAATCATCTGTGTAAGAATCGCGCCGGCCTCGCCTTTTTTATAATTAAAATCTGTTGTGTCCAACAATCTCCCTGATGTTTTCAACAGGTCAGCTAAAAACCGATCGATATTGGCCTGCAATCTTTTCAATCCTGTCTTTGCCTCAGAAAAAGAAATGCTGGCCTCGTTGAATAACGCTGTGAGGCGATCTTGACCGTCCTCTTCCCATTCACGCAGCACCCCGAAAAAATCCGACACCTGCGAATAAAAATCCGCCAGGCTTCCTTCGATCTCCTCCTTAACCTCAAGGATCCTCTCAAACCTGGAATTCACCTCATCAATGATCTGCTGTTCTGAGCGAAGATCAAAATTGCTTTTCAGCCTGTCCCATATGCCGGGATTTCCTCCCTGATCATTGATCTTCTCTAATGTCTTTTTATATTGCGCGTACCGCGGATCATTCTGAAGTTTATCCTCGATCATCTGCGCGGTGTTTTTGCCGAACTTCTCACGGATCTTCTTTATTTCAGCAGGTGTCAGTTTTCCTTCATCCATTTTTTGCACAAGATCTTCCAATTCCTGCCTTAAAATATTTCCGCGGATCTCTCCCTCGAGTTTTCCTTTTTTCAATAAGAACTGCTGTTCGATCGCTTTCTGCAGCATATACTTCTTTATTTCAGAATGATCGTTTGTGCCTTTCCCTATATAGGCACCGGAATACTGATAGTAATCTTCCCACTCCTTATCAATGAAAGATCTGATCTCATCGGGGCTCATCAAAACAAATTTCTTAATCTTGTCATTTTCGTTGAGAAACATCTTATTGATCGCTTCGTCCCCTTTATATCCTTTCAACATGCTCTGCACACCTTCTTCGGTCCATTCCCATGTCCCATCGACCACATACACCGCCACTGCCGCGGCAATCGCACCCGAAGCGAACCCAGCCGCCATTCCGGCGGCCCCGCCGATCGTCTGCCCCGCTGCCGCACCCACAGCCGCGCCGACACTTGTTCCGACCGACGTCCCCACGGTTACCCCGGCCAGGTCAGCGGTCAACAGCGTAACCAAACTCTTAGACACCTGTTTAACGCGCTCACCCTCCCGCGCGCGCAGATATGTGTCGGTTAACATATATGCGTCATCCAAAAGCGCCATGCCTTTTAAAAGTGTACTGAAACGACTGCTTTTGAGCGAACGCCTAACATCATCTTTCACCTCGTTCTTGATCGGACGCCCGATATCATCATCCATCATCCACGCTGCCCGCTGTCGGTTACGAAAAGCCATGCGCTCCATTTCATCCTCGGCGCTTTTCACAAAATCATCCAGACTTTGATCCCCCAACACTTTTCTCAATTCAACCGCCCGTGCCTCGGGATCTTTAATCGTCCGCAAGGTTTTTTTAACTTCAGCAGCCTTCTGAAGCATGGGATGATTTTTTCCAGTCAATGCAGCCTCATCCCCGGCCATACGCTCGAGCATCTTGGCTGCCCATTCAGCATGTTTATCACCGGAAAGCCCTTTTTCACTGACCTGCTCAAGATATTTATGGAAATAGTCCTGATCCGCCTTGGACAATCGCTGTAAATGAGTATACCGGGCATCTGCCAGGTTTTCGATCACGGATTCCGCGGGCTGGTTCGGGACAACAGCTTTGACCCGGCCCTTGGCGTCATAGTGAATAATATCCGCCAGACCTTTTTTCTTGTTGATCAGATACCCGACCTCGAGCGCGGCTTGGCCTTCCCGGCCCGCGTAAGATTCCAGCACCACGCTGGGAAATTTCTCTCGAAACTCAGGGCTATAATGTCCCTCGACGTGCCGGGGAAAGGCCGTTACCTCTCCGTTGGTGATCACCCGATTGGCCGCCTGAAAATCCGCCTTGGATGTGCCCAATTTCCTGCCTAACGCCCGTTCAGCATAACGCATATTAGTCCGCTCAGCTACATATTCAGTCGCGCCAACCTTTCCAAAAAATGTTTCATCAATATCCGCGACCGCGGCTTTCTCGACAAATTCCTGCGGATGAGCCTTCACGTCAATACTTAAAGGCTCTTTCCAGCTGCCTGTCGGAACCCTGGCTTCGATCGGACTTAGATACTTCGCATCAATCGCATCATTGATCGCGCCCATACCCGCCTCGTCCCACGCCTTAAAACGATTCTGGCATATTTTGACCAACACCTCCATCTCCCTGGAATCGGGTTTGTACTCCTGGGCGTATTTGACGAGACTATGTTTGGCATCAACCCAATGTGCCAGAAGCCGATCGGCGCGAGCCTGATTATATCCGTTGGAAAGAAGCTCCCGGACCATTTGATCCGCATTTTGCGCGAAAGAACAAACCGGCAGGAACACACAGGCCATGAATGAAAGAACCGCAGTGCGTCGGCATCGATTGAATATGTTCATAAATTCTCCCTTGTGCCGTGTTTGAGCGGTCGGCATTCCAGTTTTAATGAGAATTTTTATCATAACATAGAATCCGGCAATTCAAAACCGCCGGTTATTCCGTCTGATACGGTCAACGTCTCCGACACATGCCGAACCCGCCGGGCGCGTCAGTGCAGGACATCATCCAAACAAATGGTTTTGGGCCGATAGCCTCAAATTCCACCACCAATTCCACCACCAAAAAGACGAAATTTCCGGTTTGGACGCAATCACACCTTGATTGGACTAAGCATGACTTGGGGTAAATATGATGATTTGTCGACGAGAACTTCTGAAGGGGTGTAAATAATGACGGGGACTCTTTCGAGTCCCCTTTATACTGGTAGCCCCAACCGGATTCGAACCGGTGTTTGATGGCTGAGAACCATCCGTCCTGACCTGGCTAGACGATGGGGCCGATAATATTTGCTTTAACTCAACTGATCTGTGCGCCTTTCGGCGTTTATTTTAATTTCCCATCCAGATTGAACCGGTGTTGCGCTCCCGCTGGTCGCGGAATGAGTTCTTCCATGATACATCTACAAAAGAACTCATTGGATGGCTGAGCAATGAAGACTTCCTCTTCTCTTAAGGCTTCATTCCGCCGTGAGCTCTGCTCACTGCGACCATCCGTCCTGACCTAGCTAGACGATGGGGCCGATAATATTTTCTTCAAATCGGCTTAATTATGCACCTTTTAGCTTTTCAATAATACCATATTTCATTTTTTGGTCAAACAAAAAAAATTCCCTTCATTTTGTGATAATATACAAGATCGGCCAAAATTTTTATGTTATAGTGATGTCTCATTATGCGAATACAAGGGAGTTCTCCGCGTGGATTTCAATATCTGTGCCGGTTTCAGCCAGCATGATAACGTGGTCACCGCCGCCAAAGAGGCCTGCGACCAGGCCTGGGCTCAGGCGGATTCCAACCGCACAACGGTTGGGATGATTCTGACTACACCGCCATACGATCCTCAAAAAGTTGCCGAGACGATTCACTCTGCTCTGCCCCAGGTCCGAATCTTCGGAGGAACCACTGCTGGAATTATTTTCAACCGCAATGTCCATCGCTACGGCGTAGCTGTTATTCTGCTCCAGTCGAATACAACCAAGATGCAGCCGCTTCACGCCATGCATTTAAACCTCAAAGATCTGCAAGAGGCCGGTGAAGCCTTGATCAGTGACGATGGACAGGACTTCGGCCAAAAAGACCGAAAATTCCTCTTGTTCTTATTTGATGGTCTTCTGGAAAATATGTCGTCATTCTGCCGTGGAATCCGCGCCGACCTGGGAGAATTTTTTCCCATTTTCGCTGCCGGATGCAGTGATGCACTGAATTTTTCCCAGACAACGCAATATCATAACCGGCAAACCTCCTCCCACAGTGCCTGCGGACTGCTTATCGGCGGAGAACTTTCATCGTATTATGCCAAACGTCACGGATGGAAACCTCTGGGCAAGCCACGACTGGTCAAAAAAACACGCGGCAATATTATCGAACAAATCGCCGATGCACCGGCCATGAAAATTTATGAAGAATTCTTTCAGGACAATCTCGGCGCCTTAAAAAATGATGTCTTCGGATGCCTGACCAGCCGTTACCCGCTGGGAATTCGTCAGAGCGCCGGCCAGGAATACCGCATCCATAATGTGATGGATATTCTGGAAGACGGAAGCCTTGTGTGCCAGGATGCGGTGGCCGAAGGATCGGAAATCCACATCATGATCGGCAACAAAGCATCCTGCCTTCAGTCCGCCTCCGAGGCTGTGGATGATCTGAAAAAATTTTTGGAAGACACACCCGTACGCGCGCTTTTCATTCTGGAATCTGCGGCCCGCTGGCAGATCCTGAAACATTCCTGGAATGAAGAGATCAACATCATCACCAAAGCCTTTGACGAAAGCGTTCCGGTGATCGGCCTGTTGACCTACGGAGAAATTTTTGCGCCGGGAAATTGGCGGTATCCCGGACAGGCTCATTTGGAAAACGGCAATATTGTTTTGCTGGCAATCGTATAATACAATAATTCGACTCAAGACTGTTGAGCCGCAGATTGATAAAACTCCAATCTCCGGAGAAACCCGCAACATTGACGAAAGATTCTTATGACTGCTTATATAATTGCCGGCACAATCGTTCTGATGTCCGGTCTGATGATCTGGAAATACATCAAAGAACTTGCCGCCATGCGCGCGTCGTTTCTAACCCTGAGCCAGTCCTTTGAGGAGCTGGATGAACAAGCCAAGCTCATCGTCAGAACCGATCTGGAACTGCACAAAACCCAGGAAGAATTGGACAAGCGTCTCTGCGGGCTGGACGCGCTGCAGAAATTGTCCCGGGCTATCAACACGACCCTGGACGAAAATGAAATTTTTAACCGTCTTTCGTTTGACCTTTTAAACCAAATCGGTTTCGAGAAATACATGTTTCTTATTCTGGATTCCCAAAAACAATTTCAAAGCAAACGGCTCTTCAGTTTTTCCGAGGAAGAAACAGACCGCCTTTCGGCGTTTTTAAAAAATCACCCTGCTCTGCAGGACAAGCTCAATGCCGGTGAATTTCTTTCCTCTTTACATATCACCGCCGAAGAAAAGGCCTCCTTGTCCGAGAGCCTTCGAACCGATGTCTTTGTTCTGGTGCCCATTCTTGTCCAGAATACTTTGCTGGGACTTATCGCCGCCGGGCATATTTCGTCGGCCTATCCTCTGACGGACGGCGATACGGAAATGATCTCGCTTTTGGCCGATCAGCTCGGTCAGGCTATCGAAAATGCCCATTTGTTTGAAGAGGTTTATAAATCCAGCCATGATCTGGAAATCAAAGTGCGCGAGCGCACCCGCCAGCTGACCGAGGCGCTGGAACGGGTTCAAAGAATCAACAAGACAAAATCCGAATTTATCTCGGCAGTGTCTCATGAACTGCGAACCCCGCTCACCTCTATCAAAGGATACGCCGCGATTCTGCTGGCAGGAAAAATCGGGGAAATCCCCGAAGCCGTCAAAGAGCGTCTGAGTAAAATCAATAAACATTCGGACAATCTGGTCTCTCTGATCAATAACCTGCTGGATATTTCCCGTATTGAATCCGGCAAGGCCAACCTGAAGTTCAAGACGCAGCCGCTGACGCCGGTCATTGAAACCATCGAAGATCTTCTGATGCCGCAATTGAAAGAAAAAGAGATCTCCCTGCAAAAAAACATCCCTCCGGACCTTCCGGATATCGCCATGGATGCCAGCCATATTGAACGCGTCTTCACTAATCTGATCGGCAACGCGATTAAGTTTACTCCGTTCAACGGAACGATTACTATCAACGCGCTCAAACAAGCCGACACGCTCCGCATCTCGGTCGCCGATACGGGCATCGGGATCAAACCCGCGGACCTTGAAAAACTGTTTGATGAATTTTATCGTGTCGAAAATGAAATCAACGAAAATGTCAAAGGCTCCGGACTCGGGCTATCTCTGGTCAAAAAGATCATTGCCGCACACAACGGGACCATCCATGTCCGAAGCACCCCGGGTGAAGGAACAGAGTTTTCATTCATCCTGCCGTTGCGCCATGACGCCTCGGCATCGCAACCTGATAACCCGCAACAAGGTTTTCTGCCATGATAAAAAATGAAGTGATTTTAACCATTGATGACGATTCTGATATTCTCGACGTGCTGAATCTGACCCTTTCCGAACACTATGAGGTCATTGCCGCGCAGAACGGAGCCGAAGGTCTGGAAATCCTCAAAACCAAAACACCGGATCTGATTATTTGTGACTATATGATGCCGGTCATGAACGGGCCGGAATTCTGCCGCCAGGCCAAAAAAGATGTCCTGCTTCGCCATATTCCGATTATCATGCTGACCGGCAAGGGCGAGGTTAAAGATATGGTCAAGGGCATTGAATCCGGCGCGGACGACTATCTGGTCAAACCCTTTGAGCCCGACGCTCTCCTGGCCCGCATCCGGATGGTAGCCCGGCGCACCGTCCAGAGCCTGGACGCCAATCCCCTGACACATCTGCCCGGCAACACATCCATCATGGAAAAATTTCAGGAGTTTATTACCGCCGACAAACTTTATGCCATCGCTTACGCAGACCTGGATAAATTTAAAATCTATAATGATATTTACGGCTTTGAGAAAGGCGACGAGGTCATCCGGGAAACCGCCCGACTCCTGCTGGAAATCACCCGTCAGATGGCCGGCACCGATGCGTTTGTCGGGCATATCGGAGGTGATGATTTTGTGTTCATCACAGAAAACAGTCTTATGGACCAGGTCTGCAAAATCATTATTGAACGCTTCGATCAAATGAGCCCGTTATTTTACAATGAGGCCGATCGTGCGGCAGGATATATTATTGGAGAAGACCGGCAGGGCCACACGACCAAAGCAGGATTCATTTCGATTTCCATCGGAATCATCAGCAATGAAAATCACAACATCACCCATGTGGCTCAAATTGCGGAAATCGGTGCGGAACTAAAAAAATACGCCAAGACATTTCAACGAAGTAATTTTGTGAGAAATAAACGAAAGACCTGATTACGGATAACTGCGGCTGCCGGAATGTTCATCCACATCGGTACGGGCGGCAACGGAAGAATCCGTGCCCATAATCCCGCGAATCGCTTCATTCAGCATCCCTTCCGCCAAATTACGGGACTTGATCAGGAACCCCCGATCTTCATCAAATCCAACCAAAACGACAATGGTCACCGTCGTTGCCAAAATCATATATTCTATGGCGCTCTGTCCTGTTCGTCTTTTACGGACTTTACTCATATGCCCCTCCTACGCCTATAATATACCAGACCTTATCAGATCCCGCCACTTTTGAGACGCTTCACACAGGCACGCGGGTCCGGATCTCCAAAAAAATAACTGGCGGTCGCCAAAATATTCGCACCGGCGTCAATCGCCTGCGCTCCGGTCCGGTCATTAATCCCGCCGTCAATCGCAATATCCCCCTCAAAACGGTGGCGCACATAACGCACCCGATCCAAAGACTCCGGAATAAACGATTGATGGGAAAATCCCGGATGAACCGACATAATCAGCACGCCATCCAGAATAGACAACACCGGCTCAATCAGATGAATCTCTGTGCCGGGGCTCACCGTCAGCAATGCCTTCATGCCCAGCGACTGAATCCGTTTAATCGCCCCGGCCGCGCGCGCGGCATTGAAGGACTCCAGGGCTTTGGGAAACCGGCCGAATCCGCTGCATTCCGCTTTAAGGGTGCCGAAACATTCCGCATGAATGGAAACACTATCGGCTCCGGCCTCAGCCAGATCATCAAAGAGCGTTTCGGGATGTTCGACCATCAAATGGGCATCCATCGCCAATGTGGTCAACGGTCTTAACGCCTTAATGATCATCGGCCCCATGGTCAACGGTTTGACAAAATGCCCGTCCATAATATCGACGTGAACCATCTCAGCGCCGGACGCTTCAATTGTTTTGATCTCCTGAGACAAGGACGCGAAATTCGCACAGAGAATGCTGATACTGACTTGAATTTTATTTTTCATAATCTTATAAAGTCACAAGGACACAAAGACACAAGACACAAGAAAAATTAAAATCATTAAACCAAAAAATTTTTCATGAAAAACAAACCCCTGCGGTCTCTGGTGAAAAACTACTGTCTTAAGGAATAAAAATAAGGAAATTCTTTAAACGCGCTTCCCTTTCCGGCAAAAAAAATTTACAACCAGTTTTTATTTTAAGGCCGTTGACGATCCTTTTCTCTTTTTTTGTGTCTTTGTGCCCTTGTGTCTTAAATAGTGCGCGGGAGAGGACTTGAACCTCCACGGGATTGCTCCCACTACCCCCTCAAAGTAGCGTGTCTACCAATTTCACCACCCGCGCGCTGTATCAAACCTGCCGGCAAATCCGACATTCTTTTCAAACTAACCTTTGCGCCCGGCGGAACCGTCTCCTTTTTTCAGGACGGTTTCACCACCCGCGCGCTGTATCAAACCTGCCGGCAAATCCGGCATTCTTTATCAAAACAAAGAAAATAGAATAAAGATAATAGAAAACAGAAAAAGCGAAAAACATTAAAGGCAAACGATAAAATTGCTTTTACAATATTCATAAAAATCAAAATTTAAACGTCTACTTTTTTACATTCTTAGAACCAGCCCTCAATGAGCTTTAATTGGATAACTTGTAGATTTTTTACCATGATACGGCGCCTAAGACGCAAGACTAGCAAGGCTAATTCAAGCCGAAGCAACGCAATCATCGTAAAAAAAATTCATTTTTAACAGCTTAAGCTAATTAAGGACACGCCCTAATTGATGTCTTGCGCCGTTTCTATCCTCTTTGTTCCCTCTTCTTTCTTCTTAACAATAAAACTCCAATCAAACAAATCGTCATTATATCAAACTTTTTCAGAATCACCCGATTTTTTTTCAAGAGCTGCCTTGATGAAACCACGGAATAACGGATGGGCCTGATCCGGCTTGGATTGAAACTCCGGATGAAACTGACAGGCCACAAACCATGGATGATCCTTGATTTCCAGGATCTCTACTAACCCCTTGGACGGATTCGTTCCCGCGATCAGGGCCCCGTGCGATTCAATCTCTTTGCGATAGGCACCGTTAAACTCATAACGATGACGATGCCGCTCCTTGATTGATTCTTTTTGATAGGCCTCAAACGCCCTGGACTTTCGCTTAACCTTGCATCCATACGCGCCCAGGCGCATCGTGGCCCCCATGGCCTTGACGTCTTTTTGTTCCTCCAAAAGGCTGATCACCGGATGCGGTGTGTCCTGGTGAAACTCTGTAGAGTCCGCTTTACTCAACCCGCAGACATTACGCGCAAACTCAATCGTCGCGACCTGCATCCCCAAACAAATCCCAAAATACGGAATCCTGTTCTCCCGTGCGTATTGCACAGCGTTGATCTTGCCCTGGATTCCACGATTTCCGAATCCGCCGGGAATCAGAATCCCGTCCACATCTCCCAAATACTTTTCCAGACGCTCTGTTTTTTCCAGATTTTCAGAATCGACTTTTTGAATAATGACCCGGGCATCGTTTGCAATCCCGCCATGCGTCAACGCTTCATAAATGGATTTATAGGCATCCGGCAAGGTAATATATTTTCCAACCACTGCGATCCTGACTTCATGGGCCGGTTCAATGACTCGCTGCACCACATACTTTTGCCAGCGATCCAGACCAGGATCTTTACGATCCATCTGCAGTTTGCGAAAAATCAGATCATCCAGGCCTTCCTTCTTAAACGATAAGGGGACCTCATAAATCGACTTCACATCAATCGCTTCAATAACCGCGTCTAATCCCACATTACAAAACAGTGAAATTTTTTCCCGCTGTTCCCGGGTCATCTGTGTTTCCGTGCGGCACAACAGGATATCCGGCTGAATCCCGATCTCCCGCAGACGCCCCACGCTATGCTGCGTCGGCTTGGTCTTATGCTCGCCGGCGGCCCGGATAAAGGGAAGCAGCGTCACATGAATATTCAGCGCGTGTCCGTCTCCCAGTTCCCAACGCATCTGACGAATCGCCTCCAAAAAGGGAAGACTTTCGATATCTCCTACCGTTCCGCCGATCTCCACGATGGTCACGTCCGCATCATGTTTTTCCGGAACGATCCGGATAGAATCCTTAATCTCATTGGTGATATGCGGAATAATCTGAATGGTCTTTCCCAGGTAGTCGCCCCGGCGTTCTTTGGTAATAACCGAATGATAAATTTTTCCGGTGGTGATATTGCTGGTCTTGGACAAAATCGCGTTGGTAAACCGTTCGTAATGCCCCAAATCCAAATCAGTTTCGGCACCGTCATCCGTCACATAAACCTCGCCATGCTGAAACGGACTCATAGTTCCGGGATCCACATTCAAATAGGGATCACACTTAATAAACGCCACCGACAAGCCGCGGCTTTCAATCAGTTTTCCGATCGCCGCCGCGGCCAAGCCCTTTCCCAAGCTCGAAACAACCCCGCCTGTGACAAAAATAAATTTTCGCATGGAGTATTCCTGACTGTTATTGATGATAGGGTCACACACAGACCGGGGATGACACCTCGTCCCGTCTCTATGCCGAACCGGGCCGATCAGAGACTGGTGGTCTCCAGCCGGTATTTGCTCTGGTTCTCCGGGATGGTGACCGGATACTCGCCGGAAAAACAGGCATGGCAAAAATCATCGGAATGTTTCATAACCGACAGCATTCCGTTCAGACTCAAATAGCCTAACGAATCCACTCCGATAAAGTCGGCAATCTCTTCCACCGTGCGCTGAGAGGCAATCAATTCACTTTTGCTGGGAAAATCAATCCCGTAGAAACACGGCCACTGAATCGGCGGACAACTGATGCGCATATGAATCTCTTTGGCTCCGGCCTGACGGATCTCACTGATGCGGCTGCGACTGGTCGTCCCGCGGACGATCGAGTCCTCGACAACAACAACACGTTTTCCCTTAATGACATCCTGAATAGGATTTAATTTAACGCGGACCCTGGCTTCCCGGATAAACTGTGTCGGCTGAATAAATGTGCGCCCGATATAATGATTACGGATCATCCCCGTTTCAAACGGCAGGCCGGCCTGCTGGGCATATCCCAGGGCCGCGTAATTGCCGGAATCCGGAATCGACATGACGAAATCCGCTTCCGGCACCGGATGTTCCTGGGCCAGTTGAGCTCCAAGGCGCTTGCGAACCAGATAAATATTGTCGTCAAAGATGTGGCTGTCGGGACGGGCAAAATAAATATTTTCAAAGATGCAATGCCGGGGACGAATTTCACTCTTCTCACAAAAACGACAGCTCTCCATCATGTCTTTTTCAATAATGACCATCTCTCCGGGCTCAATCTCGCGGACAAACTCCGCCTTGATCAAATCCAGGGCACAGGTCTCGCTGGCCAGCACATACGACCCATCCAGCTTCCCCAGACACAACGGACGGAATCCCTGCGGGTCACGGGCGCCGATAATGCGATCCCCGACAAGAAAAATGACGGAAAAAGCCCCCTGGAGTTGCGACAGGACATTGCGAAATATCTCTTTAAGATCCACTGTTTTTTCTTTGGCAATGAGATGAACAATCAGCTCGGAATCCATCGACGTCTGAAACAACGACCCCTCTTCTTCCAGGCGCTTAAATAAATTATCGGTATTGGTCAGATTGCCGTTATGCGCGATAGCCAGAGGCTGGCCTTTATGAATAACTAAAAACGGCTGAATATTTTTAACGTTATTGGATCCGGTGGTCGAATACCTGCAATGACCGATCGCCACATGGCCTTTGAGACCGTCCAGCATATTCGGCGGCAGAGCATCTTCAGCCAGACCGGGATTTTTAATCAGATGAATATCCTCGCCGTCGAACGAAGCGATGCCGGCCGCCTCTTCCCCCCGATGCTGAAGCGCATAAAGCCCCAAAAACGCGATTTTACTGGCTTCCGGCTGATTTGAGATTCCGATAATTCCGCACATAGGTTTTAATTTCCAGATTAAAGAAAAGAGCGAAGAGCGAAGAGAAAAAAATCAAACTCCTGAAAATCCGAACAGTCGTTTTCTCCAGATTAAACACTTGCGTGTTTCTTGTTTCCTGTGTGTTGATCTTGCGTCCAGCTTCCCCCGCGTCTTCGTTTTTACATTTCGCTTTTTTATCTCTTTTTGATTCTTCGTTTTTTGGTCTTAACTACTATCTATTCCCTATCATCTAATCTCTGCCTTGATAATATTCCTGCAATGAACAAACGTCCGGTTCCTTCCGGGCCCGCTCGGTCAGACCGTTCACCGCAGCCCAGGCCCCCTGCAGCGTCGTAATACACGGAACCCGATGCAATACGGCCGCGGAACGAATGGCCCGCATATCAGACTGACTGCGCTCGCCCGACGGTGTATTTAAAATCAATTGAATGTTGCCGTCGCTGATCAATTTCAGCAAATCCTGCCGTCCGTCGCCGCATTTCTCCACCTGCGTCACCGCGATTCCATTGGCCTTCAGCACCTTGGCCGTGCCCCGCGTCGCCACAAAATCAAATCCCAGTTCATCCAGAGCCTTGGCCACAAACACAATGCTGCGCTTATCCTCATCGTTGACGCTGATAAAAACCGTCCCGTCAACCGGCAACGATTGATTGGCGCAAATCTGGGATTTATAAAAGGCCTCGCCGTAAGACATCGCAATCCCCATGACCTCGCCGGTCGATTTCATCTCCGGGCCCAGGACAATATCGACACCGGAAAATTTGGAAAACGGCAGCACCGACTCCTTGATAGAGAAATATGGCGTCTCGATCGTTTTCCATTGAAAATCCCGAATCTTTTTGCCGGCCATAATCTGAGCCGCGATCTTTGCCACCGGATTCCCTGTCGCCTTGGCGACAAACGGCACGGTGCGCGACGCGCGCGGATTGACCTCCAGAACATAGATGCTCTTGCCTTTAATGGCAAACTGAATATTCAACAGGCCGCAGACCTTCAGGCCCAGCGCGATATCAATGGTATGTTTGCGGATCTGTTCCAGAATCTCTTCGCTGATTGTCACCGGCGGAATCACACAGGCGGAATCCCCGGAATGAATTCCGGCGCTCTCGATATGCTCCATGATTCCGGCGACAAAGGCCTCTTCCCCGTCGCAGATCGCATCGACGTCGACTTCAATCGCATCCTCGACAAATTTGTCAATCAAAACCGGATGCCCCTGCGAAACGTCCTTCGCCTCTTCAATAAAATCCAGCAGGGTCGGTTTATCATAAACAATCTTCATGGCCCGCCCGCCCAAAACATATGACGGCCTCACCAGAACCGGATATCCGATCGACTGCGAAACCTTCACTGCTTCTTCCGCGGAATAAGCGTACCCATTGGCCGGCTGTTCAATTCCAAGCCGTCCGATAAAATCCGCGAAACGCTCGCGATTCTCCGCCAGATCAATCGAATCCACGCTCGTGCCGATAATCGGTACGCCGGCATCGTTAAGCCGACTGGCCAGATTCAGCGGAGTCTGGCCGCCGTATTGAACAATCACTCCGTCGGGCTTTTCGACATCCACGATATTCATAACATCTTCAAAGGTCAACGGCTCAAAATACAAACGATCCGAGGTGTCATAATCGGTTGAAACCGTCTCGGGATTGGAATTGACAATAATGGATTCATACCCCATTTCCTTGACGGCAAACGAGGCGTGACAACAGCAATAATCAAACTCGATTCCCTGTCCGATCCGATTGGGTCCTCCGCCCAGAATCATAATCTTTTTGCGCTGCCCCAGCCGCGCGTCCATCTTTTGATTTTCGATGAGGGCCTCATCTTCAGACTCATACGTCGAATAATAATACGGTGTGTAGGCCTCAAATTCCGCCGCGCAGGTATCGACCTGCTTAAAGGTGGCGACGATCCCCAGACTCTTGCGTTTCTCGCGAAACGAGGTCTCGGTAATGCCCAGAATCCCGGCCAGTTGTGCGTCGCTGAATCCGTATTCTTTGGCCTTGCGGATCTGTTCGCCCGACAAATCCTTAAACGTCTGTGCCGCGGCTACCAATTCGTTTTCAAACTCCAGAATCTGCTGAATATGCGCGATAAACCAGATATCGATTTTGGAAATCCCGGCGATCTCTTCTCGCGACATCCCGGCCTGCAGGGCATATTTAATATAAAAAATCCTCGAGGCATTGGGTTCTTCCAGACGCTTGAGAATTTTTTCTTTCGGGATATCCTGATAATCCAGTTTGTTGTCCAGACCGATATGGCCGATCTCCAGACCGCGCAGCGCCTTCTGCAAGGCCTCTTTAAAGGTGCGGCCGATGGCCATGGTCTCCCCGACCGATTTCATCTGAACCCCTAAAACATCTTTGGCTTCGGGAAACTTTTCAAAGGTAAAGCGCGGAGCCTTAACCACACAATAATCAATGGTCGGTTCAAAACTGGCCGGTGTCTCGCGTGTAATATCGTTTTGAATCTCGTCGAGGGTGTAGCCCACCGAGAGTTTGGCGGCGAACTTGGCAATCGGAAATCCGGTCGCCTTACTGGCCAACGCAGAACTGCGTGAAACCCGCGGGTTCATCTCAATGACGACCATCCGCCCATCAAGCGGATTAACGGCAAACTGAATATTGGATCCGCCGGTCTCCACTCCAATTTCTCTGATCAGATCCAGCGAGGCGTCACGCATTGTTTGATACTCTTTGTCCGTTAATGTCTGCTGCGGCGCCACGGTAATACTGTCTCCGGTATGAATCCCCATCGGATCCAGATTCTCAATGGAGCATACAATCACGACATTATCCCGCTTATCGCGCATCACTTCCAGTTCATATTCCTTCCAGCCCTCGATCGACTCCTCAATCAGGATTTCATTGATCATACTGCTTTCGATCCCCAGCTCAGCGATCCTGGCAAAATCCTCTTTAGTCCGGGCGATTCCGCCTCCGGTTCCGCCGAGCGTGAACGAGGCGCGGACAATTAAAGGAAATCCGATCTCATGCGCCGCCGCCCAGGCCTCATCCATATTGTAGGCAAAGCGGCTCTGCGGCAAATCCAGACCGACCTTTTGAACGGCCTTCTTGAAATACTCCCGGTCCTCGGCTTTCTTAATGACATCATAATCTGCTCCGATCATCTTGACCTGATACTTTTCCAGAATCCCCTGCTCATAAAGCTCAATGGCGATATTTAATCCGGTCTGGCCTCCCAGCGTCGGCAACACAGCATCCGGACGCTCTTTGGCAATAATCTTTTCAACGTATTCGGCGGTTAACGGTTCCACATACGTGCGGTCGGCGGTCTCCGGATCGGTCATGATCGTAGCAGGATTGGAATTCACCAGCACCACTTCAAACCCTTCCTGGCGCAGGGCCTTGCAGGCCTGCGTGCCGGAATAATCGAATTCACAAGCCTGTCCGATCACAATCGGACCGGACCCGATCAACAAAATTTTATGGATATCTGTACGTTTCGGCATAATGATAATTTTGATATGTCACAAGATCACCGGAACACAATGACACATGTCGCCCGGTCTTTTGTGTCCTTGTGTCATGATGTCCTTGTATCTTTATAATTTTTCATTAAATCAATAAAATCTTCAAACAAATACTGGGCGTCGTGCGGACCGGGGGCCGCCTCGGGATGATGCTGAATCGAATAGATCGGAAAGGTCTTGTGCCGGATTCCCTCAACGGTCTGATCATTAAGATTCACCAAAATCTCCTGTGTCTGCTGCTGATCCAGCGAGGCCGGATCTACACAGAACCCGTGATTCTGCGAGGTGATCCCGATGCGGTCATGAACATGATCCATCACCGGGTGATTCGCTCCGTGATGACCGAACTTTAATTTATAGGTCTTGCCGCCCAGCGCGATGCCGAGCATCTGATTCCCCAGACAAATACCGAAAATCGGCAGTTTTCCGATCGCCTTTTTCAACTCATCAATGACATACGTCAGAACCGCCGGATCTCCGGGGCCGTTGGACACAAACAACCCGTCGGGCTTCTGCGCCAGAATCTCTTCACATGCTGTCCCGGCAGGAACCACATGACATTCACATCCCAGACGCGCAAAAATCCGCAGGATATTCCATTTGACCCCGCAGTCAATCACCGCGACCTTAAATCGGGGATGATCCCGATACTCCCCGTCGGCCGGCCAGACATATGGCTCTGCACATGCCACCTCTTGAACCCAATCGGCGCCTTCCATTGACGGAACCTGCTCCATCTTCCGGGCAAGACTTTCAGAATCGAAATCATCTGTGGAAATGATCGCCCGCATGGATCCTTTTTCCCGAAGGTGACGGGTCAGGGCCCGCGTATCGACCCCCTCAACCGCCAGAATGCGGTTATCATCCAGATAATCAATCAGACTTTGTGTGGCGCGATAGTTGGAGTGGTGCCGGCAGAATTCTTTAACAATGAATCCTTTAACATGGACGGCCCGGGATTCGACATCTTCTTCATTGATGCCGTAATTCCCGATCAACGGATAGGTCATGATCACAATCTGACCGGCATAAGACGGGTCCGTCAGGATTTCCTGATAGCCGCTCATCGACGTGTTAAAAACGACTTCTCCGTCGGTTTCTCCGGTGGTGCCCAGAGAACGGCCGTAAAACATGGCGCCGTCTTCTAAATAAATAATCGCTTTTTTCATAAATACTCTGCCGCGCCGTCTTGTGGGATGGGCCGGTCTGCACTTCGGTGTCATCAAATCTTTATTGAATTTGTCTGCTCAAGCTATTTTTAGCCGGAGCAAGGCCTGCTGCAAAAGGACATTTTTTCCGGTCCCCTGCGGCAAAGCGGCTTTACTATACTTGGGAAGGACTCTTTTGTCAAGCCCTTCCCGAAGGGCTATCTTCCCATATCCTCGTCGAGAAACAAAAAATTTTCTACTGCTGAGACAATTCCTGCAAAAGAGCCAGCGCCATCTTGAATTTTTCTTCATTTTCCTCTTTTTGAAACAGGGTCAAGGCCTTTTGCACATCATCCAGGGCCAGATCGCTACGCCCGCGCAACCGGTTCGTCAAGGCCAGCATATAATACAAATCCCCTTGATCCGGCGCCACATTCACAGCCGCGCGCAGGGTGTCGACGGCCTTGTCATAATTTCCAATACGCATATAGGTCTGCCCTAAAAGGGCATAGGCCTGCAAATTGGACGGATCTTGCATAATCGCCATATCCAGCACCTGAATCGCCTCCAAAACCCTGGTCTCTTTAAGAAGCGCAATCGCCTGATCGACCAAATTGCCCTGAGCCTGAGCCGCCACCGGTTCAACAGATGTGACGGCTCCGGCAGTATCTGTTTGAGAAGTTTTCGATTGTGGTTCTTGTTGAAGTCCGCACCCGCACAATACCATTCCCGCCATACCGATAGCAACAATGCGTCTGATCATCCCATATCCTTTCGTCTGCATTAATAAAGATAGAGTATTATACAATAAAAAATAAAAATCACAAGCCGGGCTTTTCAACAAAATCCACTCTATTTCGCACAGATTTTTGCGGATTTTTATGTTCTTTTTCGAATTTCCAAAAAATTTTTTGTATTGTCCGTCCGGATTTCAAATTGACGCAGGCCGGGTTTTTCAGTATCCTAGGTGTTATGATTTTCATCCTTGGGCTCTATATCGGACTGTTTCTCCTGCTGGGATTTACGTGCGCCCTGACGCGAACCCGGCCGGACGAATTTTTTATTTCCCGAAAATCCGGATCAACGATCAATGTCTCGCTAAGTCTGCTCTCGACCATCCTGGGCAGCTCCGCGATCCTGGGAACGATTTCTTTAAGTCAAACAATCGGCTGGGCCGCCTCATGGATGATGATCAGCGCTTCGGCCGGACTGCTGGCCCTGATGCCGCTGGCTAAATACGTCCGGCGTTACGGACGGTTCACCCTTCCGGATCTGCTGGAAACCTTTTACGGACCGCATATGAAACGGATCGCCTGCGTCATGATCCCGATCGCCTGGACCGGTGTCATTGCCGCGCAGATTATCGGCAGCGCCCGGATCCTGAGTTTTGTCACACCCCTGTCCTATACTGCTGCCGCCCTCGCTGCAGCGGTCTTGTTCAGCACCTATACTTTGCTGGGAGGACAAACAGCGATTCTCAAAACAGATAAATGGCAAGGGCTACTGATGGCCGCCGCACTGATCACCGCGATGACCGCCGCCATCCGGCATTCCGGATGGCGAGCCTGGCACGAGATTGCCGTGACCTTTCCGTTTCATGACGGTTTTTCTCCGCTCACTCTCATGATTCTCCTCTTAACCTACGCCTCGACCTTTTTAGTAGGGCCGGATATCTATTCCCGATTATTCTGTTCGCGGGATGAACGCGTCGCCACTCGAAGTATTTTGATCACCGCAGTCATTCTGATCCCAATGGGTTTTTGTCTGTCCTGGATCGGCATCACCGGGCATGCCGCATCATTTGATTTCCTCCGAAGCCCGCTGGTCTCAGCCGTCGTGGCCCTGGGTCTATTCTCGGCCGTTCTGTCCTCGGCAGATACCACGCTGTTAACCGCCTCGACCACCTTCAGTGAATTATTTCTGAATTTAAACAGCCGAAATGCGCTGGCGCTGACCCGTATCTCTATCGGACTCTTTGCTGCCCTGAGCCTTTTGGTGGCCCTGATTGTGCCCAATATTATTCAAAGCCTGCTGCTGGCCTTTTCAATGTTCTCCGGAGCCTTTTTACTACCGACGCTCATGGGACTGAAACAATGGCCCTGCACACGGTTCGCTGCACAAACAGCCGCGGTCACTGGAGGATCACTGGCTCTCATCGGAAAATTTCTGGATCTGCACGACTATCCGACAGGAAATCTGCTGATTCTCTGCGCCTTTACGATCAACGCGCTCATTCTCTGGATCGGATATAAAAAGGCCCGGTCCTCCTGACCCCGACTCTTCGTCCGCCAAAAGATTTCTGATTTATTTTAAAATCACCCCGGGGCATTCCATGGCAAGTTTTTGCGGATCGTCTTTGAAATGATTCCAGAAGGGAAAGGTGCGGCACTGTTGGGGCCGGCTCTGATAAATCGTGCAGAGGCAATCGACCGGATCAAAAAAACAACAAAGATGTTCGCCGTTGATCACGCGTTCCCGCAACGACAAACGGCCCTGAGCCTGCCGGACATACTGACGCGTAAAGGTGTCTGTCTCCATCGCGAGGGCCTGTGCCATGGCCTGAATCTCATCCATGCCGACCCAGACATACCCGCCCAGGCCCCGGCAGCATTGCCCGCGGCATCCTGGGCATGCGTCGCTGTTGAAATTATACGGAAAACTCATCATGGCGCCGGCATCCTGTTCTTAAACGTCTTTCCCATAAACCCGACATCTCTGTTGTCGTCCACACCATCACGCTCCCACGGTGCCGGCGTTAAAAAATACTGATAGCGGCCGCCCTGTCGTGTCTTCCAGTGATATTGAAAAGCTGTCTTTTTTTGACGCCCGGGGCCATCAATTATTCCATAGACAATAATACTGAACCCGCCGTCATACAAATTTGAAAAAACTTGCGAAAGTTCAACCGGTGTTCCCTCCGGAACCTCAACAAATCCACCCGTGCAGACATTGTGTTCGTAAAAGCTCTTCACTGGGTCATCCTGATCAATCAGCAAATACAACTCGTCCGCAGGCACAAGGATCGTCATAACATACGGCTCCAAATCCTCTCTGATTTTTCCAAGCAAGGCCGGCCTCTGCAGAACCAGCGGCTTATGAATAAATTCCTGATACGGCGGCCGATGGGTAAGGTTCGCCACACAGCCGCACAGCATCATCGCCAAAAGGCAGAAAACAATCGAAATAACGCTGTTCGTTTTCATCTTCTGTCCTGTCTGATCGCCGCCGATATCCTTTTCGGCCGACTCACCGGCGGCTGTTTAATAATGCGGAGGCGGTGTTTCCTCGTCAGCCTCTTTGACCAAATCTCCGCCGACCAGGGTCTCCCGCAAAAAGGCCAGTTGTTTCGTCAGCTCATCAATCTGCCGCTGCTGAGCTGTAACGACCTCGTTCAACTGTGCGATCATATCTTCCTGAAAGGCCGACCGCTTTTCCAATTCGATAATACGTTCTTGCATAACAGACTCTTTTTTTAAAAAATACCGGACACTCTCTTGGTATTCGTTAATATAAACCCTGTCTGTCTTGATTTGTTTTGATGAAAAACAGCATAGAGAGACATGATTATTTTATTGACCTGACAATAGAATTAACAGCACCTACACAATTATTTAACAAATCATAACCTTCATCAATATCATAAATTTTTTCTGGATGCTGTGTGGGATTTCTAAAGTTATATCTTATCATATCTAAATGGCTGAGCAGCTCTTTGGGAATCTTCTTCCTTTTTTTTACTCTTTAAAGCTAAAACCATTTGATTCCACATGGGATTTGGAATCCTTTTTTGTTTTACATAATGAAAATATAATTGCTTTAGCATTTCTTCTGTCGCTCGCAAACAATGAAAAGCAGAAGCTGTCGCTCGACTAAAAGCTAAACACTTAAAGCCTTCCTGAAAATCATAGCGAGCGATAGTCGATAAAGAAGAATAGACATCCTTTGCAAATAAATTCTCTGGATTATTTAATAAATTTTCTATACTTTGACGTCTGGCAACAACAATAAACGCTTTTTTTAGTTGCATCTCCGCATCAAGAGTTGGATCTAATTTATCAATAACTTTTGTTATTTGAGAAGCATCGGATTTTTCTATCGTTTGATTTTGTTCTTTCTTTTTAAATCCACATAAAAGATCTTCCAGCTCTTCGGCGACCTTGACTGTGACCTCTAATTCCAATTTTTTTATTTCATTTAGAAACCTTTGTATTCGCCGTACTATTTTACTATAAGACCTACCTTCGTTTTCATAACGTAATAAGTAATAATTATAACCAAAACAGTACTACTTATAAAAATTAACTTCCTGCATTATTAATTTCCTTTTATTTTTAAAAAACAGATTTTCAGGGGCTTTCGCCCGCGGTGCTTGACTCATTGATTTCTTAAGAGCAACAAGACTCCAGTTAACGTAGGGTCCGACGCCCCGGCGGACCGTTATAACCGGCGCGCCCTGCTCTAAATATCCAAAACCAAATGAATCATCCCCGCAACCACACCAAGCAAAAAAGCGAAGGCCGCGGGACCTTCGCTTTTTTCACCATGTTAACGAACCAATAACTTTATTCGAATCATGCCGTCTCCTTCAAATACCGGTGCACGCCTTCGGCCGCGTCACGGCCTTCGCGGATGGCCCAGACCACCAGGGACTGGCCGCGGCGCATATCGCCGGCGGCAAAAACGCCATCAACGCTGCTCATATAATTCTTGCCGGCCTTGATATTGCCGCGGGCGTCGAGCTCACAGCCCAAATCCGCAATCATGCCCTGCTGAACCGGCCCCAAAAACCCCATAGCGAGAAACACATAATCACATTCGATCTCGAATTCCGACCCCTTGACCTCGGTCATGGGACAGCGGCCTGTGGTCGGATCTTTGTCGCCGAACTGCACCTTGACGGCCTGCAGTTTTTTCAGCACACCGCCCTCGCCGATAAACTTTTTCGTCATGACCGCGAACTTGCGTTCACAGCCTTCTTCATGCGAGGTCGAGATGCGTTCAATCAGGGCCCACTCGGGCCAGGGATTGTCCGCGGCGCGTTCTTGGGGCGGACATGGCAACAACTCTAACTGCGTTACACTCTCTGCGCCCTGGCGGTTGGAAGTCCCCACACAATCACTGCCGGTGTCTCCGCCGCCGATGACCACGACCTTTTTTCCCTTAACATTGATCGGCGCGTCCTTGACATCAATCTTGCTGTTGCGTCTGTTCTGCTGGGACAAAAACTCCATGGCAAAATAGACTCCTTTGAGATCCCGTCCCTCGACCGGCAAATCCCGGGGCGCCTCGGCCCCGCCGCTGAGCACAATCGCGTCATATGTCTTTTTCAACTCTACGACCGCAATATCTTTGCCCACATGCACGCCGGTCTTAAAGGTCACGCCCTCTTGTTCCATCAAGGCGGTGCGGCGCTCAATCACGGTCTTCTGCAATTTATAATCCGGAATCCCGAAACGCAGCAGACCGCCGGGCCGTTCATTCTTTTCATACACCGTAACCGTGTGACCGTATTTGTTGAGCAGATCCGCGCAGGCCAGGCCGGCCGGACCGGCACCGACGACAGCCACGGTCTTGCCCGTGCGCGTTTTCGGCGGACGCGGCTGAATCCAGCCCTCGGCGAAGGCCTTTTCAATAATAGACAACTCGATATTTTTGATCGTCACCGCCGGATAATTATAACCCAGCACACAGGCGTTTTCACACGGGGCCGGACAGATGCGCCCGGTAAATTCCGGAAAATTATTGGTGCGGTACAGCCGCTCAAAGGCCTCCTGCCAGCGCCCCTGATACACAAGGTCATTCCAGTCCGGAATGACATTGCATACCGGACATCCTGAATGACAAAACGGGACTCCGCAATCCATACAACGCGCGCCTTGCTGCTGCAGTTGCTCGTCGCTCGCCGGCGTCAAAAATTCATCCCAATGCTTGATCCGCTCTCGCGGAGCCTGCTTGCTCAGATCCTGACGATCATATTTTAAAAACCCTTTCACTTCACCCATAATCATAATCCTTTGTAAAAAGTCACCATGTCACAAAGACACAGGAAAGATGCAAGTTGCAAGACACATGACACAAGAAACAAAAAAACCAAAAAACAACCCAATGGTTCATGACCATTATTTTGAAAATCTCCTTGGGCAGCAAAGACTTTCAATCTTTTTATTTTTCCTTGCTTTTTATGACTATTGCCTCACCCTGTGTCTTTGTGTCCTTATATTAGTTCTGTTCTTTCGCCAATTCATCCGTAGTCAGATTCATTTCATCCTGAAGTGCGGCCTGCATCTGCTCCAGCACCCGACGGTAATCCCGCGGATACACCTTGACAAATTGCGGCAGAACTTCGTCCCAGCGGTCCAGCACATCCCGGGCTACGGTACTCGCGGTATACTTATGATGCCTGGTAATCATATCCTTCAATTCTTTAATGTCGCCGGGCTCCTCCACCGCGAACACATCCGCCATACCGTCGTTAAACCGCACCCGGAAGTCCCCGTCGCGATCCCAGATATAGGCGATCCCGCCGCTCATGCCGGCGCCGAAGTTACGCCCGGTCGGTCCCAGAACCACCACGCGCCCGCCGGTCATGTATTCACAGCAGTGATCCCCCACGCCTTCGACGACGGCGCAGACACCGCTGTTTCGCACACAAAAACGTTCCCCGGCCATACCGCGGAAATACGCCTCGCCGCAGATCCCGCCGTAAAGCAGGACATTGCCCACGAGAATATTTTCTTCCGGCACAAAGGTCGCGTTTTTCGGCGGGTACACAATGATCTTGCCGCCTGAAAGTCCCTTGCCCAGATAATCATTCGCATCACCCTCAAGGGTAAAAGTCACCCCGCGTGACAGAAATGCGCCGAAACTCTGTCCGGCCGACCCCTGAAACTGAACCTTGATCGTGTCTTCGGGCAGTCCGGCCAGACCGTAGCGCCGGGCGATCTCGGAACTCAGCATGGTCCCCACCGTGCGGTTGACATTAACAATCGGTAAATCAAAATTGACCGGCTCCCGCTTCTCAATCGCCACAGCGCAGCGCTTGATCAATTCATGATCCAGGGCCTTGGTCAAACCATGATCCTGCGTCTGGCAATGATGCACCGCGACATGCCTGGGCACATCCGGCTTGTGCAGGATATGCGCCAGGTCAATCCCCTTGGCCTTCCAGTGATCCAGCACATCCTGGGTCTCCAGCAGATCCACCCGTCCGATCAACTCATCAAACTTGCGGATTCCCATTTCCGCCATAATCTCACGCACCTCCTGCGCGACAAACATAAAATAATTCACAACGTGTTCCGGCTTTCCGGCAAACTGTTTGCGCAGATCCGGATCCTGGGTCGCGATCCCGACCGAACAGGCATTCTGATGGCACTTGCGCAGCATCATACAGCCCATAGTGACCAGTGCAATCGTAGCAAATCCGAATTCATCCGCTCCCAACATCGCAGTAATCACCACATCCCGTCCGGTGCGCATCTGACTGTCGGCCTGCACCCGGATGCGTCCGCGCAGATCATTCATGACCAAAACCTGCTGCGTCTCGGCGATCCCCAATTCCATGGGCAATCCGGCATGTTTAATCGAGGTCTGAGGTGAGGCGCCGGTTCCGCCGCCGTAACCGCTGATCAGCAGATGATCCGCCTTGCCTTTGGAGACCCCGGCGGCCACTGTGCCCACACCGATCTCAGCGACCAGCTTGACGCTGACATCCGCTTTGGGATTCGCGTTCTTGAGATCATGAATCAACTGCGCCAAATCTTCAATGGAATAGATATCATGATGCGGCGGCGGGGAAATCAACCCGACCCCCGGCGTAGTATGACGTGTTTTCGCAATTTCAACGCTGACCTTGTGTCCGGGCAATTGTCCGCCTTCCCCGGGCTTGGCGCCCTGGGCCATCTTGATCTGCATCTGATCGGCATTGACCAGATACTCGATGGTCACCCCGAACCGCCCCTGGGCCACCTGTTTGATGCGGCTGCGGCGTAAATCCCCGTTGGCGTCAGGCACAAACCGCGCCGGATCCTCTCCGCCCTCGCCGGTATTGGAAAAGGCCTTCAGCCGGTTCATCGCAATGGCCAGACATTCATGAGCCTCTTTGGAAATGGATCCATAGGACATGGCCCCGGTAGCAAAACGCTTGACGATCTCAGCGGCCGGCTCAACCTCATCAATCGGCACCGGCGTGCCTTTCCTGAATTTCAACAGCCCCCGGATCGTCGCCAGATTTGTCTCACGATGATTGAGGTAATCCGCGAATTCCTTATAAGCCTGCACGTTATTCGTCCGCACCGCATACTGCAGTTTGGCAATCGTCTGCGGATTGATCTGATGATGTTCTCCGCCCTGACGCCAGGCATAATCCCCACCGTCCTCCAATACCGAAAATTCCGGACGCTCCTCCGTCGGAAATCCCTTCTCATGACGCATCAGGGTCTCGCGCGCCACCTCTTCAATACCGATCCCGCCGATGCGCGACGGTGTGGCCGTAAAATATTTTGCAATCAGCTTTTCGGACAATCCGATCGCCTCAAAAATCTGGGCTCCGCAATACGACTGAATCGTGGAAATGCCCATCTTGGAAATCACCTTAAACAATCCCTTGCGGGTGCTCTTGAAAAAATTCTTAACCGCTGTTTCATAGGTGATCTCATCGGGAAGAATTCCTTTATTCACTTCGTCCTGAATGGTCTCAAAAACCAAATACGGATTAATCGCATTGGCCCCGTAACCGATCAGAACCGCGAAATGATGCATCTCGCGGGCCTCTCCGGTTTCCACAACCAGGCTGACCCTGGTGCGGGTCTGTTGGCGAATCAGATGATGATGCAGGCCGGCGCAGGCCAACAGCGCCGGAATCGCCGCATGATCCTGATCCATGCCGCGGTCGGACAAGACCAGAATCGTGTGGCCCTCTTCAATGGCCTGATCTGCCGCGCGAAAGACATCCTCCATCGCGGTCTCCAAACCCTTTTCGCCCTGGGCCGTTTCAAAAATCATGGGAATCCGGGCCGTCTTGAGGCCCGGCGCGTCAACCGCGCAGATCCTGGCCAGTTCCTGATTAGTGACCAGCGGCCGTTTCAGCCGCAGGCGTCGGCCTTGGTCCGGCGTCTCCGCCAGAAGATTGCCTTCCGCTCCCAGCAGGACATCTTCCGACATGACAATCTCTTCCCGAATCGGATCCACCGGCGGATTGGTGACCTGAGCAAAAAGTTGTTTGAAATAGGTATAAAGCAGCTGCGGCGTCTCGGCCAGCACCGATAACGGCGTGTCCTCTCCCATTGATCCGGTGGCTTCTTGCCCACCGACGATCATCGGATGCAGAATGATTTTCAGATCTTCCAGCGTATAGCCGAAGGCCCGCTGACGCGTCAACAGTGTTTCAAAATCCGGCTTGCCGAAATCTTTGGGCGTCTCCAGATCGTTAAGATCGACGATGCCCTTTTTAAGCCACTGCCCGTAAGGTTTCTGAGACGCATACGTATGCTTTAATTCTTTATCATCAATGATGCGGCCTTCCCGGGTATCAATCAAAAACATTTTGCCCGGCTGCAGACGGCCTTTGATCTCCATATTTTCGGGCTCCACCGGCAGAACCCCGGTCTCTGACGCCATAATCACCATGTCGTCTTTCGTCACGGTAAAACGAGACGGGCGCAGGCCGTTGCGGTCCAACACCGCCCCGATATACCGCCCGTCGGTAAACGCGATTGACGCCGGGCCGTCCCACGGCTCCATCAGGCAGGAATGATATTCATAAAAATCTTTTTTCTCCTGGTCCATGGTCTCATGTCCGCTCCAGGCCTCGGGGATCATCATCATGACCGCGTGCGGAAGACTGCGTCCGGCCAGCACCAACAGTTCCAACGCGTTATCAAAGGTCGCGGAATCGCTGACATGCGGAACCACCGTCGGAAACACCTTGTCCATATCCTCCCCGAAGATTTCGGAAATAAAATGTTTTTCCCTGGCCCGCATCCAGTTAAAATTTCCGCGCAGGGTGTTAATTTCACCGTTATGCGCCACCATACGAAACGGATGCGCCAGCGCCCAGGTCGGAAAGGTATTGGTGCTGTAGCGCGAGTGCACCATCGCCAGGGCGGATTGAAAATCTTCATCGGCCAGATCCGGGAAGAACCGATCGACCTGTTCAGACATGAGCTGCCCCTTATATACAATTGTCCTGGATGATAGACTGCAGACATAAAAATCTTTTTTATCCGGCAAGAGCGAGGCCTCGACCTTATTAAAGATTCGTTTGCGGATCACATACAATTTCATTTCAAAGCGTTCCTGCGGCGTGTCTTTGCCTCGTCCGATGAAGACCTGTTTAAACACCGGCATGGCCCCTCTGGCCACATGGCCGATTTTTTCAGCGTCATGCGGCACATCACGCCAGCCTAAAAACTTCTGGCCTTCTTCGTGCACAATATGTTCAATCCATTCTTCAATCTTATTGCGGGACTCCAAATTTTCCGGCAAAAAGATCATCCCGACCCCGTAATCACCCTCAGCCGGCAATTCGATATGCAACGTGCGGCATTCTTTCTGAAAAAATTTATCCGGCATCTGAATCAAAATCCCGGCCCCGTCGCCGGTCAGCGGATCCGATCCGGTCGCACCCCGGTGCGTCAAATTTTCTAATATCTGAATGGCGTCGCGAACAATTTTATGCGACTTCTTTCCCTTGATATGGCATAGAAATCCTACTCCGCAACTGTCATGTTCCATCGATGGATCATACAACCCTTGTTTGTCGGGATAACGATTCATAACTTAAAAACTCCTTAAAAGTCACAAGGACACAACGACACACAGACACAAAAACCAAAAGCCCAAAACCAAAATCTAAATGAAACAACCAAAAAACACAAAAAAATTTAAAAGGCAAGAATCAAAAATTTGACATCACTCATAACCGTTATTTTCAAAAACTCTTTGTGCAATAAAAATCATTTCTAACAACGGTTTTGAAGATTCTCTTGTTTTTCGCTTTTTTCCTGTGTCGTGTGTCTCTGTGTCTTTGTGCCCTGCCTTTGTTAATAATGTTTATACCTGTTTGTAATCGGCAGACGCCAGTCTTTACCGAAAGCCCGTGTCGTAATCTTAATCCCCGGCGGGGCCTGACGCCGTTTATATTCACTCAGATCCACCAGCCGTAAGACCTTGCGAACCGTCTCGGCATGACCGATCTTTTTCACGATCGCCGCAAACGACTGATGCCGTTCAATATATTCGATCAAAATTTGATCCAGCAAATCATAAGAGGGCAGAGAATCCTGATCACACTGATTCTCCCGGAGTTCCGCCGAAGGCGCGCGCTCCAGAATTGATTCGGGAATGATTTCGGCCTGAGCCTGGGCATTCCCATACCGCGCCAGGTCATAGACCGTTGTCTTATACACATCTTTAATGACCGCAAACCCGCCGGACATGTCTCCATACAGCGTGCAATACCCAACCGCCATTTCACTTTTGTTTCCCGTGGTCAAAACTATCCAGCCGTGCTTGTTGGACAAGGCCATCAGCAGGTTGCCGCGAATACGGGCCTGGATATTTTCTTCGGCCGTGCCCGGCGTTGTGTCGGCAAATTCACCGGAAAGCCCCGCCAAATAGGCCTCATGAATCGGCCCGATGGGAATTTCCCGCAATTCAATCTTAAGATTTTTTGCCAACCGGCGCGCGTCACTGAGTGTTCCGGAACTGGTATAGCACGACGGCATCGTGACCGCCGCAACCTGATTCGGACCCAGCGCATCGGCAGCGATCTTGCACACCAGCGCCGAATCAATACCGCCGCTTAATCCGATCACAACACCTTGAAATCCGTTTTTGTTGATATAATCCCGCGTCCCCAAAACCAGCGCACGATAAATCCGTTCCATCCGGGATAGCGTCGGTGCGCTCCGGGAGACTGTTTGGGGCGTCGGCGCCTCTTTTGACTGACCGATGCAAGGCAATTCAATCTCCGGCGAGACCCGGCGTTTTTTTCCGGAACCTTCTTCAAGATCAACGATCAAAAACTCTTCCTCAAACAAGGCTGCCGATGCCCGGCGCCGCCCTGACGGGGCAAAGACACAACTGCCGCCGTCAAAGACGATTTCATCCTGACCACCCACCGCATTGGCGTAAATCACGTTTGCTCCAGCTGTCCTGGCACGACGCGCCAATAACCGCCAGCGGGTCTCCAGCTTGCCGATATCATACGGTGAACACGACAGATTGATCATGACATCACACTGCTGGCGGATCTGCCGCTCAAACGGCCCGTCCTCCACCCAGATATCCTCACAAATATTGATGCCGAGACGCGTCTGACGTATCCGAAAAACCGGATTATCTTGACCTGAAACAAAATACCGTTTTTCATCAAAGACGCCATAATTCGGCAGGACCTCTTTACGATACATCCCAAGAATCTGTCCGTTTGCTATCACGGCCGCCGCATTATAAAGACGTCCCTGTGTATCGGTATCAAGACAGCCGACCACCGCAACCACCTCTTTAATCTGCTTTTTCAAAGAACTCAGAACCTTCTTGCAGTCCCGAATAAAATGGTTTTTATGCAACAAATCTTCCGGCGGATATCCGCACAACGTCATCTCCGGAAACACAACAATATCTACACCTTGCGTGCGGGCCCAATCCGCTTGATCCGCAATCTTTCGTGCGTTTCCGCCAAGATCGCCGACCGTCATATTAATTTGTGCGACTCCAACCCTGATCATCAGCAAGCATCCCAGTTCCCAAGAACCCCAGTTCCCCTGGTTTAACTCTTTGGGGCACCGGGGCGCTGGGGATCTGGAAAACTATCCATATAATAATTACATTAATTTAAGAAGGTTATTATACGTTTTTTTCGCTGTTTGGCAAAGTTTTTCTTGATGAAGATTGAACTCGCGGTCAAATCTTGCCTTCAAGTCGGCACGCTCTTGCGGATCCTTAACATAGGCATCAGCCCATGCCAACGCCTCATCGCGGGAAATTTCCATATGACATTGAAATCCATAGGCTTTGGATCCGATTTTAAAAATTTGATTCGGGCAATCCTCCCCCCGGCCCAGGAGAATCCCGCCATCCGGCACATCAAACGTATCCTCATGCCACTGAAAAAAATGGTTCTCTTGTTCCACTCCTTCAAAAAGCGGATCCCGAAGACCCTGTTCGGTCAATGCGATCCGGGACATCCCCAACTCTTTGACCGGGGATTTATAAACACGCGCGCCCGCAGCCCTGGCAATCAGCTGGGCCCCCAGACACAGTCCGACGGTCAGGATGCCACGGGCAATCAATTCTTGAATAAACTTCTTCTCTTGCCGTAAAAACGGATACCGATCGTCTTCATCCACATTCATCGGTCCGCCTAAAACAACCACAGCCTGCATGACATCAAAATCCTGCGGCAAACGGTCTCCCCGATGCAGCGCAATGGCCTGCGACGAAAATCCCTGTTCGGCAAAAAAACCGCCCAATGTTCCGGGCCCCTCCAAATCAATATGCTGAAGGTAATAAATCATCAATCATCCTTTTGTAAAAGGCACCAAGACACATGTCACAAGGACACAAAAGTCAACCACGATGAAAAGATGGCGCCCCACGGGTAAACCCGTGGCACCTTTTTTATGACCCGCCAAAAATCACGGCGGGTTTATCCGCAAATTCAGCTTTTCCTCAAAAAACAAAAACCCAAAAATCATCAAAAACCAAACCACATATTCTGAATCATTAGCACCATTCATTCTAAAAATTTTATGCCTGCGATCTTTTGCCTTTTCATCTTCCTGTCCGCTCTTCTGTATTTAATGTCCTTGCTGTTTTTTCTTATAAAATTTTCCTTTTATTTTTCTATTGATTTTGACTTTGTATCTCTGTGTCTTTTTCGCGCCAAAGGGGTGAAAAAAGGGGCGCACCATTACTGGAAACGCCCCGAGGGGGGCATGCCACGAGGCACACCCCAAACTTGACAAGTCACAAGGACACAAAGACACATGTCACAAGAAAACCGAAAAACCTGAAAACAATTAAAAAACTAACGCCATAACACCTCAATCATTGACACTGTTCATCCGGAGAAATTTTGCGTCAACGATGTTTCATTTTTGTTTTTTCTGCGTTTTCTTCCTTTTCTTCTTTATCTTTTCTTGTGTCGTGTGTCTTTGTGCTCTTGTGCCCTGCATTAATGCATAAACAGCATTTCCGCGTATGACGGCACCGGCCAGAGATCCTGAGGCACAAGACCTTCCAGTTCATCAACCGGTTTCCGAACACCGGCCATCGCTGTTTTCACCTTGGCAGAATCCCCTTTCTTCAGGGCCGCTTCCAGCTTATCCGCCGCCGACAGGGATCCTTCGGCCAGCTTCATGACCTGACCCAGCAGTTTGCGCTGCTGTGTCGCCTTAACCTTGGTCAATGACTCAACGCTCTTGATACTGTCGGACAGCTGCTCCTGATATTCCAGAATCGCCGGCAGATACATTGTCTTAACCATATCCAGCGCCAATGCGCCTTCATAGGCAATAATGGTATCATACGCCTCCGTATAAACTTCGTAACGGCTCAGCGTCTCAGTCTTGGTCAACACTCCGTATTTTTCAAAAATATCGACCACGCCTTTTGTTTTCATCACTTCAAGCGCTTCCGGCGTTGTCTTCAGGTTCGGCAGGCCGCGTTTTTCTGCTTCCTTGACCCAGTCTGCGGTATAATTATCGCCGTTAAACAGAACACGTTTGTGCTTCTTGATAATCTTCTGCAGGAGCTTTTGAACAGCCGCATTGAATTCCTTCTTGTCGGCCTTTTCCAACTCCGTGCAAATCTCGTCCAGAGATTCCGCCACAATCGTATTCAAAATCAGATTCGGGCCGGCCAGACTCTGATTGGATCCGGCGGCACGGAATTCGAATTTCGCCCCTGTGAAGGCAAACGGCGAAGTGCGGTTACGATCCGTCGCATCCCGCGGCAGTTCCGGAAGAGAATCCACTCCAACCTTCAATGTTCCGCCTTTTTTCGATGTCTGAGCGGAACCTTTTTCAATCTGATCAATAATGTCGCTGAGCTGGTCACCCAAGAAGATCGAGATGATCGCCGGCGGAGCCTCATGAGATCCGAGACGATGATCATTGCCCGCAGACGCCACTGCGGCACGCAGCATCGGCGCCCAGGTATCCACAGCCTTGATGATGGCACACAGCATCACCAGGAATTTGGCATTTTCATGAGGATTATCTCCCGGCGAGAGCCAGTTCTTTCCATCCGGTCCGACCACCGACCAGTTATTATGCTTCCCGCTTCCGTTGACACCGGCAAACGGTTTTTCATGAAGCAGGCAGGCCAGGCCGTGTTTCTCGGCGACCTTCTGCATGACCTCCATACACAGCATGTTGTGATCCACGGCAAGGTTCAGGCTTTCAAACACCGGAGCTACTTCATACTGTCCCGGAGCCACCTCGTTGTGCTGTGTTGTCGCCGGAATACCCAGCTCCCACAATTCACGATTAAGATCTTCCATAAACGCAATAACGCGACTCTTGATCGCGCCGAAATAATGATCCGCCATCTGCTGATGTTTGGCCGGCTCTTTACCGAAGAGCGTGCGTCCGGTCTGCATCAGGTCAATACGGGCTTCATAAAAATCACGGTCGATCAGAAAATACTCCTGCTCACCACCGAGCGTGGCGAAAGACTTCTGGCCACCTTTAATCCCAAACAGTTTCGCCAGACGGGTCACCTGTTTATCCAGAGCATCCATCGAACGCAACAGCGGCGTCTTCTTATCGAGAGCCTCGCCGTGATACCCGACAAAGAACGTCGGGATACACAAGACCGCTCCGTTGGGTCCTTTTTTGATAAAGGCCGGGCTGGACGGATCCCACCCGGTATACCCGCGGGCTTCAAAGGTCGGACGAAGGCCTCCGGACGGAAAACTCGACGCATCCGGCTCACCCTGAATCAACTTCTTTCCGGAAAACTCAACGATCACGCCGCCCTCGCCATCGGGATTGATGAACGAGTCATGCTTTTCGGCCGTCAGACCGGTCAACGGTTGAAACCAGTGTGTGTAATGCGTCGCGCCTTTAGAGATCGCCCATGTCTTCATAGCATCGGCCACCTCATCGGCAATTTTGGGATCCAATGTCCCGCCGTTTTTGATAGTCTTTTCTAAAGACTGATACGCCTTTTCCGACAGATAATTGCGCATCACCTTGGGACTAAAAATATTCTTCCCGTAATACTCCGAAATTTGCTGAACTTCCATTTCCATTTCCTCCATGGTTACCCCCCTTTGTTGTCTAGCGGCCTGCCCCTCCTTTAGGAAACCGCTAGCGATTGCAACTGTTTAACATTTCGGCTGCAATGCTTCCTCTTAAGCAGGTTTTTGGTTGAACATTCCGTTAATACCAGACCTACGTGTCGCTCTATCCGATTGCCTCGGACCCTTCTTCTCCCGTACGGATCCGAATACATCCTTCCATCGGAAGAATAAAAATCTTTCCATCGCCGATCCGCCCGCTCTTGGCCCCCTTGATGATGGCCTGAATCGTCGGTTCGACAAATTCATCATTCACGGCAACTTCCAGGCGCACTTTTTTCAATAAATTAATTTCATGAACCACGCCGCGATATGTCTCGCTATATCCTTTCTGCTGACCGCACCCCAAAACATTGGTCACGGTCATCTTATGAACATCCGCATCAAACAAGGCCTTTTTAACATCCGGCAATTTATGCGGCTGAAGCATTGCGACAATCAATTTCATCATTAACTCCTATGTTGAAAATTCTCCGGCGCCCCGCCCCCGAAAAGCCCCGGGGTTCAAAAAATAGACGCCCTGAGACGCTCGTTAGTCATTTGCAAAAATCTGAAACCCACCATAGGCCTCCATCCCGTGTTCCGAGATGTCCAGGCCTTTCAATTCTTCTTCTTCGGTCACGCGGATTCCACATGTCGCTCTGGAGGCCATCATAATCACAAAGGCCGCCGGAAAAGCAACAAGACCATAGACCGCCACACCCAATAACTGCACCCAAAAGGAATGATCCGGATTGGTGCTGAAAATCCCCACCGCCAGCGTTCCCCAAATCCCGCAAACCAAATGAACGGACAATGCCCCGACAGGATCATCAAACTTTAACTTGGAATCAATCAAGATAACAGCCAGCACAACCAAAATTCCAGCCACCAAACCAATAATCACGGACGACATAATAGAAACCGTATCCGCGCCGGCCGTAATCCCCACCAGACCGGCCAATGACCCGTTGAGAACCATGGAAAGATCCGGTTTTTTCTGAACAATATCCGAAGTCACCATGGCGCCGACAATCCCGGCTGCCGCCGCAAGACTTGTCGTCACCAAAACATATGAGACCGCTCCGGGATCCGCGCTCAAGACCGATCCGCCGTTAAACCCGAACCATCCCAACCAGAGCATAAAGACACCGATCGTCGCCAACGGCATGCTGTGCCCCGGAATAGCCCGAGACTGGCCGCCGACATATTTTCCGATCCGCGGGCCAAGAATCAAGACCCCGGCCAGGGCACCCCATCCGCCGACCGAATGCACCAGTGTGGAACCGGCAAAATCATAAAATCCCAACTGATCCAGCCATCCGCCGCCCCATTTCCAACTTCCCAAAAACGGATACACAATCCCGACAAAAAATACAGAAAACCACAAAAAACCTTTTAAATGAACCCTCTCGGCCACAGCCCCTGAAACAATCGTCGCCGCCGTCGCCGCAAACATGCCTTGAAAGAGGAAATCTGTCCAATAGGTATAATGACCTCCGGCATAATCGATCAACCCCGCAGCGCCTTCCGGAGCGGCAATCCCGAAACCGGAAAAACCGAACCATTTACCAAAAATCCACGCCGCTTCACCCGGATACATCAAATTAAAACCAACCACGGTATATGTCAAAAGACCAATAGCCACAATCATAACATTTTTAAAGAGAATATTCACGGTATTCTTGGCTCGCGTCAATCCGCTTTCCAATGTTGCAAATCCCAGGTGCATAATAAATACCAGAAAAATTGAAACCATCATCCAGACATTATTCGCCGTAAACATGGCCTCATTGGCTACAGCCATCGCATCATCCGCGGCAAAACACAGCGCCGGCAGCGCAATCATAACAGCCGCTCCCAGCAAAAGACTTTTCCATAAAAAATTTTTTTGGCCCATTTGTTTCCTCCCCCTCGAACTATAACCTGATCTATCGCCCTCAGATGAACAATCCCTATAAACGCCCGCTCCTTCTTGCACAAACAGAAAAGCATCTCTATCTGCGCCAACCGGTTTCGGGTTTTATCGGTCTCACCGCCTTGAGAGCACAAAAAAATCCCATAAACCCTCGGCGGGTCTATGGGACATCGATGTCCGTCACTGCTCTTTAAAATAAAGACGTCGGCGCCTTTATTTCAACTAAGTATATTCATTTCTCCTATTTTGTCAAGCGCTAAAACCGCTGTATTTTTAACTTGCCAAAAACTTTTTCAGATTTTATGATAAAACAATGCAAAAACTTTTGCTGACAACACAAACAAAAACCGCGCTCATCAATATGACCCCGATGATTCAGAAGGCCCTGTCAGATCAGGACTTTCGTTCCGGCATTGTCGTGGTCTATTCTCCGCACACCACGGCCGGTCTCACGGTCAATGAAAACGCGGATCCGGATGTCTGCCGCGACATGACAACATTTCTCAATAAGCTTGTTCCGGCCTCTTTTCCGTTTCGGCACGCAGAGGGCAATTCTGACGCCCATATCAAAGGAAGCCTGATGAACTTTTCCCAAACTTTTATTGTGGAAGACGGCCGTCTGCAGCTCGGCACCTGGCAGGGGATTTATCTGATGGAATTCGACGGCCCGCGCCAGCGGCAGGTCTGGATCAAATGTCTTCCGGACTCAACAGCTCCTTAGGACGATGACCATAAAACCATTGCTTTCCCTAAAAAATATGATATGTTAAACATAAATTTCAACTTCAACCATAAGGAGTTTTCATATGGCTTACAAAATTACCGACAAATGCATCGCCTGCGGCGCATGCCTGTCCGAATGCCCTGTTGAAGCTATCAGCGAAGGCGATCCGATCTACACCATCGACGCCGACAAATGCATCGACTGCGGCGCCTGTGCTTCTGTCTGCCCGAACGAAGCGATCGTCGAAGGCTAAAAAGTTTCACGTCTCAGGTCCCAGGTCTCAAGAACCCTTTTCTTGTGACATGGGACTTGAGACTGGCAACTAGAATTTCGTAGGACTAATCCACCGTGACGCATTACGCGTCCTCATTTCCTTTTCCGTATACTCAATCACTTTGCGCATCATCGCCACAGCCTCGACGGGAAATCGCCCTACTGCCGTTTCCCCCGATAACATCACATAACCGGACCCATCCAGCACCGCGTTGGCCACATCATTGACTTCGGCCCGGGTCGGACGAGGATTTTCAATCATGCTTTCCAGCATCTGAGTGGCCGTCATATCAATTTTTTTCTTGCGATTGCTGCGCAATAAAATTTTCTTTTGCCAGACCGGAACCTGATAAATCGGCAATGAAACGCCCAGATCTCCCCGTGCAATAATAATCCCGTCGCACGCATCCAGAATCCTGTCCAGATTCCGCAAGGCTTCCAGGCTTTCAATCTTGGCAATAATCCGGCATGCCGGCAATTTGGGTTTGACGATTTTGGCGACACGCTCAATATCCTTTTTATTGCGAACAAACGATTGCGCAACCATATCGACGCCGTTGGCAATGCCGAACTTCAAATCTTGTTCATCTTTCTGGGTAAAAATATTGGATCGCAGTTTGAGCCCCGGAATATTGACATTCTTTTTTGATGAAACCTTTCCCCCATGAATCACCTTGAGCCGGGCATACCTGCCCTCATGGGCCTCAGCCATCAGATCAATCATACCGTCGGCGATAAAGACATGCATCCCTGCTTTTAATGTCTTGATATCAAAATCACAGTCCAGCGGCAAAACATTTTTTTTGCGTGTCGTCCCGGTTCCAATCCACCAGGTTTCGCCCTCTTTGAGCTTCACCGGCCGGGGCAACTGCCCCACACGGATTCGATATCCTTCCAGATCCTGAAGAATTTCAATTTTGTTTTTCAGCGTCTTATTCACCGTGCGAATATTTTCAATAAGCTTCTGGTGGTAGGAATGATCCCCGTGAGAAAAATTTAAACGGGCCGCATCCATGCCGGCTTTGGCCAAGGCGCGAATCATCTCAACACTATCACTGGCCGGCCCCAGCGTGCAGATAATCCTGGCTTTGCGTTGCTTAAAAGACATACAATCTCCTTGGTTTGCAAAAAGAGCGCCGGCGCTTGTGACTGAGGCAAACAAAATCCTGTCAACCCGATGGACCAGCACTCTAAACACGATTACTTTTTATTATGGTAGCACAAAAAAATGCGCCGCCCTATGATTTCGAAAAAATAGAGCAGCGCATTTTCCATCCAGCGTGTTTGAATCTTACCCGATGGCTTCTTTTCCGGTCTCCCCGGTGCGAATCCGGATACATTCCCCCAGTTCAAGAACAAAGATCTTTCCATCTCCGATCTTGCCGCTACGGGCGCCTTTGATAATCGCATCAATGGTCTTTTTTACAAACTCTTCATTAACGGCAACTTCCAGACGAATCTTTTTCAATAAATTCACCTCGTGAACAACCCCCCGGTAGGTCTCGCTGTAACCCCGCTGCTGACCGCATCCCAGGACATTGGTCACTGTCATCTTATGGATGTCCGCACTAAACAGCTCTTTCTTAACATCCGGAAGCTTGTGCGGCTGTATCATCGCGACAACTAGTTTCATATGAACCTCCTCTATGTATTCCCCCGGAACCCTGAAGCCCCGAAATCCGGGACTTCAGGGAACCGACGCAGGTATTATTCCGTTGTGAAAATCTGAAACCCGGCATAGGCTTCCATACCATGTTCATCAATATCCAGACCGCGCAACTCTTCTTCTTCCGTCACGCGCAGACCCACTGTCGCTTTAATGACATTAAAAAGGATCAGTCCGCATCCGAAGGCCCAAACAAACGCCACACCGGCACCGATCACCTGACTGACCAGCTGGCTGATCCCGCCGCCGTAAAATAATCCGGAGCTGGTTTCTCCGATCCCTAAAACTGCCTCGGCATTAAACAATCCGCAGGACAGCGTTCCAAACAGCCCGCAAACCCCGTGCACCGAAACTGCTCCGACCGGATCGTCGATCTTAAGGACATTGTCAATAAACAATACGCTCAGCACAACCAGGATCCCGGCAATTGTTCCGATCATCACGGCTCCCATCGGTGTGACCGTTGCACACGGAGCGGTAATCGCCACAAGCCCGGCCAGACCGCCGTTGAGCGCCATTGAGGCATCCGGTTTTTTAGAAGAAATCCAGGATGTGATCATCGCAACAATTGCGCCGGCCGCAGCGGCCAGATTTGTGGTCACTGCAATGCGTCCGATTGATCCGTCACCGGTGGTCGTTGATCCCGGATTGAATCCGAACCATCCCATCCACAGAATAAATACACCCAGAGCCGCCAGCGGAATGCTGTGACCCGGAATCGCCGTCGGCTTGCCGTCCTTGCTGTATTTTCCCAAACGCGGACCCAGGACAATCGCACCGGCCAGAGCCAACCATCCTCCGACCGAATGAACAACTGTAGAACCGGCAAAGTCACAGAACGCGCCTGTCGACAAATTCTCCAGCCATCCGGCACCTTCAGCAATAAAAAGAGATCCCCAGGCCCATTTTCCGAAGATCGGGTAAACAATCAAACAAATGACCACACTGTAGCAAAGATAACCGATAAATTTGGTCCGTTCGGCCATGGCTCCGGAAACAATCGTCGCGGCTGTTGCGGCAAAAACGGTCTGGAAAATCATAAAGGTCCAGCCCCATTCATTGCCATCCGTTCCGAACATCCCGCTCATTCCAAAAAAGGTGGTTCCGAATAAACCGCCCTTGGCCGCACCGAACATCAAACCGAAACCGACCAAAAAAAACACCAGCGACCCGATTGAAAAATCCATAAGATTTTTCATCAATATATTGACCGCATTCTTGGCCCGTGTAAATCCGGCTTCAACCATGGCAAACCCGGCCTGCATAAAAAACACCAAAATCGCAGCAACCAGCGTCCAGACAACATTCAGGTTGCCTGTCACCGCCTCAAGTTCCGCCTGAGTCGCAGGCTCATCCGCCAGAGCCGGAACCGTCAAACACAACAGTCCCAACATCAGGCAAAGGGCCCCCTTGGGTAAAAATTTTAATAATGTCTTCAACATGTTTTCCTCCTTGTTATGCAGCGTCTCTGCACGTCATCTATTAGAAAGCAAATGCCAGACCGACTCCATAGTAAAGTTCATTGTCATAATTTCCGTCACCATCATCTTCCAGGTCGCCAAACGGAACACTGTAACTGGCACTGGCGGACATGGATACGCTTTCAGATAACGGAAGGCTCAGCCCGACTGTTGTCAATGAATATCCGCCTTCTCCAACAATAAAATATCCGTCATTGTATCCGAGTTCCTGGCCCAGATCCAATGAAATTCCGTATTCTTCGGAAACCGGAACACTGTAACCGATTGATCCGATCACATAATCCCCGTCGGCACCACCGGAAGCCTCATCACTGTAATCGTGATACCATGTCAGTGACGGAGACAAAAATGTATCGAATGACAGCCCGACATAATATTCCTGGGCGTTAAGATTTCCAGCCGGAAACGTATACCAGGTGTGTCCCAACGACATCCCGACCATCTCCATGTCTTCACCTAAAAAGCCGAGATCAAAGCTGTAATCAATGTAACCGTCAACCTCATCCGACGAACGGCTGTCTTCCGATTCAACATCCCAGCTTCCCCAGAATCCAACAGTTACGCCGCCGACAGCCATTTCAACACCCGGCTGCAGCACATTGTCGTCATCCAGCAACATGCCGCGCCAGACATATTTGCTGTAATAATCCATTGTGGCGGAAATCGACGCATCAATGTCTTTCTCGGCGAGATAATCCGCAATTGTCGCAGCCACGGACTGTCCCGCGCAGAATCCCAGCATCATGGTTACAACGGCTGCCATCGTTAAAAACTTGTTTTTCATACCGCTTCTCCTTTTTTCCTTATTAAACATTGTTAATTAAAAAATTCGGTTTTGCCCCAACCGGTTTTGAGGGCTGGCTCTCGCCCCAATTCCCTCTTCACAGAGCATTGATGTCTGAATCTGCACAACGACACCTGCGACCTCGCTGCCGCCAAAGACATACACACACCGTTCTTCTGTGACAACATCATTCTCATCAATAATGATCTGATAGGTCTCCTCCATCTCATAGTCCTCTGATCCCTCCTGTTTGAGTTCCCAAAGAGACTTTAAAACCTTGTGCGCCATCTCAAACGCTGTTGTCTGCTCCTGCGGCTGAAAAAACCGCCGTTTGTCAAAACATCGATTCACCACATCCTGCCGGTAATAATAAAAAATCTCAACGTGCGCCATCTCCTGATCCTTTCGGTGTTCAGGCAAAGAGACGCCCTGGGCCGGTCTCGCATCTGCGAACCAGCCCAGGGCCTCAATGCCCGTCTTGGAGGAGAAATTTTTTTCAGAGTTCCAAGACCCTGACCGCGCCCTGCGGCCGTCCATAAAAAAACCCCTTGCCGGGCTGCTTTACCCGAAAAGGGGACCTCTGTGTCCGAATTCTGCCCTCATCACAAGAGCTTGTATTGCGCACAAACAAAAAACGCCATGAATCATTTTTTTGATTCATGGCGTCTTTGCCGTTTTTAGCCGTCATTGGCTAAACAAACAATACTTCATTTTTAAACTATTGTCAAGAAAAAATTTTTACCCCGGGTCCTCACTCTAGTGACGAATCAAAACCCCTTATCTCCCAAAGAGTTCTAGCGCCCCAACTCCTCAATCAGGACGATCGACTCGGCAATGTCCTTCATTGATTTGCATGTGTCCATGCTTTTTTTATGAATCATTTTATACGCCGTATCCTCGTCCAGCGAATGCATTCTCATCAAGACCCCTTTGGCCCTCTCAACCAGTTTGCGCGTCTCCAAAGCCTCTTTGGCCTTGATCGCCTCGGCAACCAGATGAGTATTCTCAACCGCGACCGCAGCCTGATTCGCCACCATCTGAAGAACATCGACCTCTTCCTGAGAAAAATGATGCGGCTCTTTAGTATAGACCGACAAGACTCCGACGGTCTTGTTTTTGACGATCATCGGAACGACCAGCATAGAAGTCAGATGTTCCTTGACCGCCAAATCCCGGTGCGCGTAACGGGTATCTTCACGCACATCCTCCACCGCGATCGCCTTCTTGGTCCGAATAACATCACCCACCAAACTCTGTTTGATCTTAAGATTCGGCTTGCTTTTATAATCCGGACTCAGACTTTGGGTCGCACGTATCGCCAGCTCATCGCCCTTTTTGCCCTCTACCAGCATAATTGAACAAATCTTGGAATTCAGCATCTCTGCCGTCACCAGCACAATCAAATTCAAAATCTCATCCAAATACGATTCAGACGTAATCGTCTGGCTCACCTTAACCAAACTATCGAACTGCGTCGCCTTGATTTTGGTCTCCTCATACAGCAAGGCATGCTCAATAACCCCGCTGACCAGCTTTGCAATCATATTTATCAAATTAATCGTCTCTTGCGCATAATCGTGCGGCTTCTTGTGCTGAATATTGATAACCCCGCTAACCTTCCCTTTATAAATAATCGGAACCGATAAAAAGGCCTCATACTGGTCTTCCGGCAAGACACCAAACCCTTTAAAACGCTTGTCTTTATAGGCATTCTCGGAAATCGCAACCGGCGTATTCTGTTGAGCGACCCATCCGGTAATCCCTTCTCCGCTTTTAATCCGGATTTGCCCCAGTTCCTTTTTATGCGGAGTCTTGGATGCCATTAATACCAACTCCCCGCTTCCCTTTTCATACAAATAGACAAAAATGGAATCCGCGCGGGTAAAATCATTCACAACCTTCACAATCTCCTTGAGCATCTTCGTCAAATCCAAATCCGATGAAGAAAGCACAACGATCTTGCGCAGAATATTCAATTCCTGCTCAGCTGAAATCTTGACTGTTTTGTTTGTCTTTGATTGTGTGGTCATCGACGTCTCTTTCTTAAACCTATCGTTTTTAATGTTCATTATAATAAAAGGTGTCTTTTCTTATTAGAATAAAAAAATATTCTATCATATTTTTTAAATTTTTCCAGACGAATGGTCACGGTCGCAACCGCCATCCTGACAGCGGCAGGACTCCTGAGGCTCTGCGGAACAACGTTTGCGCAACGCTCCCCGCTTAAAAAACAGCCCTAATCCCAAAAAAACACAACACATCACCATAAAGATCATGGTCAAAACAAAAACGTCTATCACAATCCATCCTCCTTTAACCGCCAAAATCGTCAAACGCGATCATATCCCGGGACACCCCCAAAGAATCCAGCATCCCGAGAACCGCCGCCACCATCATCGGCGGACCGCACATATAATATTCGACCTCTTCCGGCTCCTCATGATCCTTCAAATAATGCTCATACAGGACTTGATGAATAAATCCGGTTTTGCCCGTCCAATGATCTTCGGGCAAGGGATCGGACAGTGCCAGATGAAACGTAAAATTCGGATACGCTTTTTCAATCGCACGAAACTCCTCTTCATAAAAAACCTCCCGCAGGGAACGGGCTCCATACCAAAACGAAACCTGCCGACCGGTTTTAACCGTCGAAAACAAATGCAGCAAATGACTGCGCAAGGGAGCCATGCCGGCACCGCCTCCGATATAAACCATTTCCCGGTCGGTCTCTTTGATAAAAAAATCTCCGAACGGGCCGCTGACGGTCACCTGATCCCCGGGCTTAAGATGAAAAATATAAGATGAGGCAATCCCCGGCGCAACAGATGTTTTCTCGGGAGGCGGAACAGCAATCCGCACATTCAAAATAACCAAACCCTGCTCCGCAGGATGATTTGCCATGGAATAGGCCCGAAAAATCTCTTCCTCATTCTCTGCCGTCAAATCCCAAAAACGGAACCGGGACCAATCTTCATGATATTGCGGATCGATATCAAAATCCCGGTAAGACAGCCGATACGGCGGCACATCCATCTGAATATATCCTCCCGGCCGAAAACTCAACGGCTCGGGCATTTCCAGCACCAACTCTTTAATAAAGGTCGCCACATTACGATTTGAACGAACGGTGCACGTATATTTTTTAATCTCCAGAATCTCCGGCGGAATCTCCAGACGCATATCCTGACGCACCTTGCATTGACATCCCAGACGCAACCCCTCCTGCTGCTGGCGGCGGCTCAACAATCCGATCTCTGTGGCAAGAACATCTCCCCCGCCCTCAAGCACCCGGCATTGACATTCACCGCACGTTCCCTTCCCCCCGCAGGCCGACGGCAAATAAATCTCACTGGCAGCCAAAGTCGACAAAAGACTCTTTCCAGTCGAAACCGTTAAAGATTTTTCACCATCATTGATCTGAATGACTGCCTCGCTATGAGGCGCGATTTTGAATTCAACAAAAGAGAGCGCCGCAATCAAGACCAGAATCACAACGGAAAACACAACCGCACTTAATAAGATAGTCGATACAAGCGTCATCGTTTTTCGAAATGGACTGCCCTGAAAAACACCGGCAAGTCTCAGTCCTTTCCCCGGCTTTTAAAATGGGCATGTTAAACGTCTTCAAATCCGTTACGGCTACAACGAAATTCCCGCAAAACACATAAACCCAAGGGCCATCAATCCTGTAATCATCATCGTAATCCCCAACCCTTTTAGAGGGCCGGGCACATTCGAATACCACAACTTCTTGCGGATCGCCGCCATGGCCAAAATCGCCAACGCCCATCCCGCTCCGGAACCGCAACCGAAAACAACGGTCTGCGCAAAAGAATACTCCCGCTCCGCCATAAAAAGTGATGCCCCAAGAATCGCGCAATTCACCGCAATCAGAGGCAGAAAAATTCCCAACGCGGCATACAGCCGCGGACTATACCGGTCCACAACCATCTCAACAATCTGCACGATCGCCGCGATTACCGCAATAAAGGCAATAAAAGTTAAAAAACTCAAATCCGCTTCCGGAAATCCCGCCCAGGCCAGTGCCCCTTTCTGCAGCAGAAAATGTTTTACCAGCCAATTGACCGGAGCCGTGATCGTCATCACAAAAATAACCGCTACTCCAAGACCGGCCGCTGTCTCCACCTTGCGCGAACAGGCGAGAAATGAGCACATGCCCAAGAAATAGGCCAGGAGAATATTCTCCACAAAAATACTTTTAACAGCTAATGAGAGATAGTCCACGTTTGATCTCCAATCATAAGGACACAAAAACACACAGACACATAGACACAAAAATCAAAACCTGTTGACAGTTTTGTAAAGGCACAAGGGAACAAGAATACAAAGACCCAAGGACACAAAAATCAAACGTTTAGCGGTTTATTGCCCTTCCTGAACCCATAAGCTTATAAACCCTAAACCTGCCAAGCGCGCCCCTCTACGACCTCTTCGCTCTATCCTCTTAACCCTGCCGTTCGTGTCTCTGTGTCTCTGTGTCTTTTTATTCTTCCTTATATCCCGTCAGTGCCCGCTGAATCCAGATCGCCGCCCCCAACAAGAAAAAGGCCCCCGGAGCCAAAACCATCAGACCGCAGTTCATATACCCGGCATCATACAGTGCCTGCGGAATCACCGGCCATCCGAACAGCGTGCCGCTGCCCAGCAATTCCCTGCCGAACGCGACAAACAGCAACACTCCGCTGTAACCCAGGGCATTCCCTAATCCGTCCCAAAACGACCGCAGAGGCGGATTCTGCATGGCAAACCCTTCCGCCCGTCCCATAACAATACAATTCGTGATAATCAAACCTACAAAAACACTCAACTGTTTGGAGATATCAAAAAGAAAGGCCTTCAAAAACTGATCAGCTACAATGACCAGCGTCGAGATAACCGCCAGCTGAACAATAATACGAATTTTATTCGGAATCAAATTTCGCAAAAGAGAAATCACCACGTTCGACAAACACACAACAAAGGTCAGCGCCATCCCCATCACCAAAGCCGTCTTCATCTGAACCGTTACGGCCAGGGCCGAACAGATCCCCAGCACCTGATACGTAATGGGATTGCTATCCCAGCACGCATCTTTGATAATTCGACGATCCCGTTTATCCAGCATCTTCATCATTTTTCCTTATGGCATACCCGCTCGTTTTGAACCGAGCACGAGCCGTGACCAGTCTAAAACGATTCCCGCTTCAGCGAACGGCGAACCGTTTCAAAAAACGGATTATACCATCGGATCCACTGATCCAAAAAAGCGCTGACACCTTTGGATGTCATGGTCGCTCCGGTAATCCCGTCAACGGCAAACAACATATCCCGCCCGGACAGCGCATCTTCCACCTTACCCTTAATCACTCGAACAGGCCGGACCCGATGTTCCTTTTCATCATAAATCTTTTTCCCTTTAAAGGAGGATTCAAACCGAATCGACCCGACCTCTCCTCCCAATCCGGGCGTTTCGCCATGTTTATAAAACGTCACGCCCCGAATCGTGGCCGCGTCATTTTCTACCGCCAAAAATCCATAAATCGTCGACCACAGCCCTTTCCCGAAAACCGGAATAATATAGGCCTCATTCCGTCCGGATGCCCGGTAAATATAAACCGGATGGCTTCCCGCAGGACAAGCCTGCGCCGCACATTCCCCCTTATAAACAATCTCCCCGGAGGCACTAACCATCACCTGATCAATATGCGCCGCGTAAACATTCAGCAGTTCTGAGGCGGACATCATCTTTAAGGACAGTCCGCGAATCTCCGCCGCCGCCAGAATATTTTTCTTCCGGTCCAAATCTTCATTTTGATTCTGCCGTGATTTCAATCCCTGAGAGACGACAGACAACAGCACGCTGCACACAAGACAAACAACCAGCGCGAATCCCATTGTATACACTATTGATTCTTTTTTCATTCTGTTCTCACCATCGTATCCTTGCCCTCTGTCATAATTTTCCAACAGCACGGCGCGCGGCCGTCCGGCAACGAATATGATATTCAACCACGCCATGATCAATCAACGGCGCAAAAATGTTCATCAGCAGAATGGCCAGCATAACCCCCTCCGGATAGGCTGGATTAAAAACCCTGATCAGCACCACCAGGATACCGATAAGGATCCCGTAAATCCATCGGCCGGTCTGCGTTGCGGACGCCGAAACCGGATCCGTCGCCATAAAAACAGTCCCAAAGGCAAATCCGCCCAAAACCGCGTGCCAATACGGCGGCAACGAAAAGACCGCCGGAAGATCCGGCCCCTGAAGTAACATCAAAACGCTTCCGGCGCCTAACAGTCCGATCAGGCATCCCGCCACAATCCGCCAGTTAGCAATTCCCGTAATCAATAAAAACATTAAACCGAATAAGCAGGCCAGCGTAGAGGTCTCGCCGATGGATCCGGGAATAAAGCCCAAAAACGCATCCTGAAAAGAATAGCCGGCCTGGTGCAGCGTCTCAACCGCCCCTGCACCGTGCGGGGCTCCGGCGAGCACACTTAACGGTGTCGCCTGTGTCCAGCCGTCGACAGCCACCCAGACGCGGTCTCCGGACATCTGTGCCGGATAAGCAAAAAACGCAAAAGCCCTCGCCGTTAACGCGGGATTTAAAATATTATATCCGACGCCGCCGAAAATTTCTTTTCCGATGACCACCCCAAAGGAAACCGCTACCGCTGCCTGCCACAACGGCATCCCCGGCGGAAAAATCAATGTTGCCAACATTCCGGTCACAAGAAACCCCTCATTGATCTCATGCCGCCGCACCACTGCAAAGACAACCTCCCAAAATCCCCCGGCCAGATAGACGGTGATCATCAACGGCAGAACCTTGCTCAAACCCAGCCAGACCGCCGGAAAGAACGCCGCGGGATGTCCGCCGGCCATCAGCATCTGTGCTCCTGTGTTATAGATTCCAAAACCCAGACATGGCAGCAGAGCATAAATCACAAACATCATCGATCGTTTCAGATCAATCGCATCCCGGATAAAGGGAGCTGTTCGAGCCGTGGTGCCCGGAGTCATGGCAAAGGTATCCATCGCCTCATATAACGGATACAAGCGTTCCAGCGGCCGACCTTTTTCAAACAGACGGCGGGCTGATTCAACAATCTTTGTTAAGCGAATCATAATACAATCCGTTTCTCATTTATTCCTGCGTCTCTCTGATCAAATCAAGTCCGCGGCGGATAATACGGCAGACATCCGTTTTAGAAGGACAGGCAAACTGCGCCAAAGAAAAATCCTCCGGAACACATTCCAGCAGCCCCAAACGTTCCATCTCATCAATCTCCCCGGCCAAAATCGCCTTAATCAAAAAAAAGGTCATCACATCCAGCGCGACATACCGATCAAAGACATCATTAAAGACAATCGCGCGGGGAGATCCATGCAGATCCGAATCCAGATGAAATTCCGTCGCCCTGAAGATTTTTGAAATAAAGGTGCGCGAAAAACTGAATTTTGTTCTTCCCGGCATGGTCCATCCCAGGAGTTCTCGTGTGCCGCCTTTGGGAATCACAGAAATCTGCGTATCATAAAACCCTAAAAACCCGTTCATCCCTGCATCAGTGCCGCTTAAGACATTTCCGGAAATCACACGCATCTCCTGTCCCGAAAAAATTCGGTCGATCAACGACGCCATCGACATTCCGCGAACAACCCGCGCATAACACGGATCGCGAAATCCCGTCCCGGTCAAGGCAATCACCTTGTGCGGCCAAAAACGCCCGTCCAAAACACTGCGTCCGACAGCCATAACATCCTGAAAGTCCAAATGCCATACCACCTCACCCGGACCGACCGGATCCAGCGCATGAATATGCGTCCCGACATTTCCCGCCGGATGCGGTCCTTCAAATCCGACGACCGTCACTCGGTCCCACCGCTTCGGCCGAAAAACCTCTCTCTGCTTCGCCCGGCAACAAATATAAACCGTTCCATCCGTCAGCTTTTCAATAACCTGAAGTCCGGTCTCCAGCGCCTCTTCCTGTCCTGCAAGCGCCACATCATATTCGGGAGCCATCGGAGCCGTGTCCATGGCCTTAATAAAAATTGACTTCGGCGTTTCATCCGGACAGGCAATACTGTCAAAAGGCCGTCGGCGAAGCATCGGCCAACAGCCGCTTTGCAGCAAATGATCCACCACCTGCCGACGCGACAACTCCGGAATCTGGACAGGGCTGAACTTTGTGCACGGAACATAATCCTGTTTATCACCGACTTGAATGACAACCGCCAACAGCCGCCGTTTTTCTCCACGGCGGATCTCCTGAACCTGTCCACCCAGCGGTGCCACAATCCGCACACGCGGATCCGCCTTGTCTTCCAGAATCGGCGTGCCGCACTGAACCCTGTCACCGGCCTTCACTAAAACCCTGGCCCGCAAACCGTAAAAATCATCCGGCACAACCGCCACCGTTTCCGGCAATGGCCACGACTCCACAGTCCGACGGGCTGCCCCCTCTAATGGAATATCCCGCCCTCGTTTGATCCGAACAACATCCATCGTCGCTATCCTCTTTCTCCATCCTCCGACCGCTGATTATTGCAGCGGCTTACCTCTGCGCCCGGCAAACCTCATAAAATCCGCCGATCCCGGAAAAGGCCGACTCAAGTCGTCGGCCATCGACACTGATCTTTTCCCGATAAGCACCGCGGGAATAAACATACTGACCGAAGGCTCGCAGTTCCTTGGTCGTGCAAAATGACGTAAAACATGCCCCCTGGCATTCATGCACCAAATCGCCGTCCCAATAAATTTCGACCCGGCTGCCGGGCGCATAACACGCCACAAAACTCGGCCAGAGATCACGGTCATACCGACAATCTTTATCATGAAGCGCGCTGCAATGCCCGTCCTGTTCGACAAACGGATGCCGGCAGACACACCGGCCGTCCAACGGCGACCAGTTTCCTTCACAGCCGCATCCTTCATCGGTAATCTCCCGATGAGGATCCGGCGCGCATTCCGCCATACAAGCCCAGGACTCATCGAGACACGACTGTGAATCCCTGCAATTCATCGCCGCGACCTCACATCCGCCCGGAGCAACATAGACAATCATGCCGTCTTCCGACACCGCCTGATCATACCGATCGGGGTCACACCAGCGGGCACTCGATTCTTTGGACGCGCATCGGTTCCGGCAAAACCCTTCGCCGGGCCGTACCAGCGCCCCGAGAACAGAGCCTGGACGACATACGGTTGCCCGCCACATCTGACCTGTCCTGGCCATTATATGCGAAAAAATCTGTGCGTTGCGCGGCTTGACCATAAAACGTAACGCCATGACAACCAGCACAAAACTAATCCCGAAAATAAACCAGGTCTCGCCTTTCCGTCGAAAATGCCTTAAAATCAGCAACATAAATTTTTTAATCGTGCTCCGCATTTCTTGATTATCCTGTTTTCTCTCGTTCGACAATCATCGTCTCAACCCCTCCTCCGCCCAAACACACCGACACCAGTCCATAGCGTCCGTTGCGGCGCTCCAATCCATGCAGCAGGGTCACCAACGCCCGGGTTCCGGCGGCCCCCAACGGATGACCCAGGACAATATCTCCGCCGCTGATATTCAGTTTTTCATCCGGAATCCCCAGTTGCTGCCGGGTCCAAAGCACAGGTGCGGCAAACGGCTCTCCGATTTCAAATAAATCTATTTGCGAAAGCGTCAACCCTGTTTTTTGCAAGCCGATCTTGATGGCGTCCGCCTGAAGACCGAAAACATCCTGGGGAGACCCGGCAAACGAATCACTGCCGATCACCCGGGCCAGCGGTTTTAAATGATAGTCTCGCCTTGCTGTCTCTGAGGCCAACACAAGCGCCGCCGCCCCGTCACACGGCGCCGCCGAATTGCCTGCAGTAATGGTTCCTCCTGGCTCAAAAGCCCCCTGAAAGGAATCAAAGACCTCCCGGGAAACATTTTGCCGGATCGTTTCATCCTCCGCGCACTGTTTACCTCCGGGCATCGGCAGCGCAGCGATCTCCCGCGCAAACCACCCCTCATTCTGAGCCGTGCGCGCCCTCACATAAGAACGAAACGCATAATCATCCTGGTCTTTGCGCAAAAGTCCCCGCCGGCGCACCAGGTCTTCACACAATGATCCCATGCGGCGCTGCGAAACAGAACACCACAATCCGTCGTGCATTAAACTTTCTGTGAGATTTTTAATTTTTTTGAGATCGTGATTTTTTTTGAACAGAAGTTCCGGCATTTGTGAGACGTTTTCCGCTCCGCCGGAAACCGCCACCTGCGCATCACCGCAGCGAATCGCCTGGCAGGCACTGCGAACGGCTCGCAGCCCGGACGCGCAGGCATTCTTGATCACATATCCCGGAACCGATTCCGGCAACCCGGCCTCCAGAACAGCCTGGCGAAGAAAATTTTGACCGGCCCCGGCGGAAACCGCATTTCCAAAAATAACCTCATCAACAATCTCCGATCGTCCGCCCAAAGTCCGTTCCACCGGACACCGAATCACCGCAGCGATCAAAGAGGACAACGACAGCCCCTGAAGCCGTCCGTTGACCCGGCCCATCGGAGTTCGCATCGCATCAATAATATAAACAGGATCCCGCTCCATACCCACAGGCGAAGAACAACCGCCCCTCCTCACCATACGCTATACTCTTAAAGACCCTTTAATATTTCCCGGACATCGACATACCGTTTCACCAGAGACCTGGCCTCTTCAATCTTTTCCACGTCCGTCCGTTGAATCTTGCAAACCAGATGGTCGATTTTTCCGGCGATCTTATACGTCTCCCGATCAGTCACCATAACGGGAATGCCGCTGCGTTTCAAAAGCCGGAGAATCCGTTCATCCGGCATCAACCCGCCGGTCAAAATCAAACCGACAACCTTCTTCCGCTGGCTCTGAACGATCAGATGTGAAGAAACAGCGATCATAATATTATCAATCCGGTCTCCCGAGGCCAAAACCAGCGTTCCGGAGCTGATGTGTTCCACCATGTTCGCGGGCTCCATCGCGGCAACGATCGTATTACACACCCGCTTCTGCAGGTTTTTCTTTCCGCACAGCACCTTTAAATTTAATTTCTGCTGAATCTGTTCAACAGTCGGGTCGCTTAACAACGGGTCTCTGGGAATACACCCCAAAAGTTTCAGGCCCTTTTCCCGCAAACCGATCTCCAGAACTTTCTTGATGCGGTCATACTTTTCAGGCAAGACCTTATTGGCAATCACCCCCAGGACCGGCACGCCCTTCATATCAAACAGGGCCTTGTTAAGCATCACCTCATCAATACATTTTCCGATTCCGCCCTCTGCGACAATAATGACTTTGGATCCGAGAATTCCGGCGACATCTGCGTTGGAGACATCCACAACCGCACCGACTCCGGCATGACCGGTTCCCTCTACGATAATTGATCCGCAGCCTTTAACCAGCTTTTGATAGGCCATCAGAATTTCCTGTTTCAAATCAGTTTTTTTGGAGGAAAGCAGATATTTCTCCGTGTAGCCCCGTCCGATCGTTACCGGGCTCATCTGTTTTAAATTTTTACATTTATAGACAGACGCCAGCAAATACGAATCTTTGTCCACATCCAGATTCCCTGCACTGACCGTCTGCTGTCCCACCGGTTTCATAAACGCCGGCTTCAATCTGTTTTCACGAAACAGTTTATAGAGCCCTAACGAAACGGTTGTTTTTCCGGCATTCTGATAAATAGAAGAGATATAAATATTTTTCATGTCTCGTCGAAATCCAAATCAATAACCAGGGTCTTTCCGGGTTTCAAATGATAAACCTTTTGATGAATTTCAACCGGGATCTCGGCACCCCGCTGAAGTGAAATATTCTGAAGCGGCCTGGCCTGAACCGAGGCCTTTCCGTCGACAAGCAGCATTGAAATCCATACATTTTTATAACGAATCTTGAATTTTAATGATTTCCAGCGCTCCGGCAGCTTCGGACAAAAGCAGACCCGGTCCTTCATAATCATCAAGCCCGCATAACAGCGCAGCAACAAATCAATCGTTCCGGCCATCACTCCGACATGAATTCCTTCCTGGGTCGTCCCTCCCTGAATATCATGCAAATCGCTTTCCAGCGCTTCAGAATAAAAACGCATCGCCTGATCCCGATAACCCAGCCGATGCGCAATATAAGAATGGACAATCCGTGAAAGCGTGGAGCCGTGTGACGTCCTTACGACATAATAATCATAGTTCAAGCGTATCATATTTTCATGAAACGGATATCCTAATTTTTGAAAAATTTCGGACAGTTCCTGATCATTCAGCAGATAAAATAACATCAGGGTATCGGCTTGTTTGGCGACCTTAAAACTGTCCGGAGACAACCCTTCAGCCTTGAGAATCCGGTCCATGCGATGAATGTTATCATACTTCCGGCGGTAACTCTCCCAATCAAGCTCTTGCAGATCCATGTAGCCCTCAAACTGATGAATCAATCCGCCCGCGTCCCTGGGAACAAACATCTGCCGCGTCATGTCCTCCCAGCGCTGTAATTCCTCCTCGGAAATCTGCGTTTTGAATAAAATCGCCTGCCGCTCTTCCGCGCCGACCGTCTTTAAAAGATCCAGCGTCTTGTTTAAGAGCCAGACAGCCATCACATTGGTATACGCATTATTGTTTATTCCGCCCTGCTTGGCACCGGGATACTTTTCATGAAATTCATCCGGCCCCATCACCCCATGAATTTCATACCGTTTCCGACGGGCATTATAGTGCGCGAGGCTGGACCAGAACCGCGAAATTTCCAGCAGCATCTCCAACCCGTAACGCTCAAAAAAATCACGGTCTCCCGACGTGGAGTAGTATGTCCAGACATTATAGGCCACGGCCAGCGAGACATGACGCTGAAGAGAGCTGTAGTCCGGCCCCCAGGTCCCGGATAGCGGATTTAAATGAACCTCCTGGGTCGTTTCTTCCCCGGTGCTAGCGCTCTGCCAGGGATACATCGCACCCTCAAACCCGTGCTGACGGGCATTATCTTTGGCCGCTCCCAGGCGCCGGTAACGATACATCAATAAGGCCCTCGTGACCTCGGGAGAATGAAGATTATAAAATTGAAACGAATACATTTCATCCCAGAAGATGTGTCCCCGATAGGCCTCCCCGTGCAGTCCGCGGGCCGGAAGCCCCGCATCAATATCTTCATTATAGGTGGAGGCCGACTGAAGCAAATGAAAGGCGTGCAGCCGCAAAATCTGCTGCAGCTGCGGGTCGCCGTCGACCTGAATATCAAAAATCTTCCACAAGGCCTTCCAACGGGCCTGGTGTGGCACATACACCCCGTCAAAATTTTCAAGCCGGGAAACCCGATCCTGAACAGCCGCCGCCGTATCAATCACGCCCACATCCCGGGATGTGGCGATGCTGACAAGTTTTTCCACCGCATAGGATTTCCCCTGACAAACATCCAGCGAAAACTCATGCATAATGCGCTCTCGTCCATGCAGCAAAACCCGTTTTGTCGGATGAATCAATTCCTTGCCGTCATACACCAGTGTTCTCTGAGCTTCGGAAATATCGATTCTGGACTGATTTGTCTGCATGGTTAAAAAAAGCCCATCGTCTCCAAACTCACCATTGGCCCAGGGCTGCAGATGTTTGGAATTTAACTGGCGGTAACGTTCAACGCCGGCATTAATGACCAGTCCGTCGATTCCCGTGCGAAAGGTGATTGTTCCGCTGTAATTCTCCGGGATAACCGAAAACCGCGTCGCGCAAACATGCGGATCGGCCATGCTTACAATGCGGCGGGACTTGACCAGCGTGATGCGGCCTTCCCGGTCTTTCCAGCGCACCCGGCGGGACAGCACCCCGTTTTTCATATCCAGTTCCATCGTCCAGGTCAAAATCTTAACCTTCATCCGGTCATACCAGGGACCGTCATCCAATCGGTAATTAAACATCAACCAATTGGGACAGTTAACAAAATCTTCGTTCAGAATATCCCGTCCGGCAATGGGGGTTGCCAGGGTATTATAAACCCCGGCAATGTATGTTCCGGGGTAATGAACCTTTGAGGCGGCGTTCTCCGGAACCGCGCCGCGCACGCCGATATAGCCGTTGCCCAGAGTACACAACGCCTCACGCAGAATTTCGTTTTCCGGATCAAAACAGTCGTATTTTAATTTCCATGGATTCATAAGGCCTTCCGCTTCATTCTCCCGGAGGAATCAGAGACTCCAAAACCTGTTTAACCTGCGCAACATTGCGAACGACATACTGCGCCGCGGAATCTCGCGGCGGGTCGGCAACCAAAACACCGAATCCCCTTGCCTTCAAAACCGAAAAGGCATCTTCATCTGTTGTGTCGTCTCCCACATAAAGGGCAATCTGCCGCTGCGCATCAAATGCCAGGACATCCAAAATCCAGTCGACGGCCTTGCCCTTATCCCAATCAATCCGGGGTCGTAATTCAAAGACCTTTTTCCCGCTGGTCTTGCGCAGCTTCGGATACTCCCGAAGCGTCTCATCAACGATACGCTGAAACTCTTCAAAATGTTCCGACGGAATCAAACGGTAATGACAGGAAACCGTATATTTGACATGCTCAATCAGCGCCCCCGGAATATGGGCGACGCGCTGAGTCAGACGCTCATAAATATCATCAATCACCGTACGGATCTTTTTCGCCTCGGCATTAACAGTCACCTGTCCCTGCGGATCGACAATTTCAAACCCGTGGCTTCCGGCATAAAAGATCCCCTCAATCCCGACCTTGCCGCGTACATCATCGGTCGCCCGTCCCGAGACGATCGAGACCTTTCGATGCCTCGCTAATTCTTCAACCGCGCTGCGCATCTCAGGCGATATCACCGCCAAATCCGGTGTCGCGACAATCGGCGTGAGCGTTCCGTCATAATCCAAAAAAATTACCGGTTCCTTGCCTTCAAAGAGATCCCTCCCCGACTCAATATCTTCAAAAAAACTTTTCGGAATCATTCTCCTGCGTTCCTTTGTTACATGTTCGTCTCTACTGCCCCGATTCTGTCCGCTTGTGATTAAACCAGGTCGAAACCTGTGCCGTATCCACACCGGCAAAATCCTGAATGACCACATCCGCGCCATGATGTTTTAATGCCTCGGCATTGCCCTCCCGGGCGATTCCGACGACCAGGCCGAAGCCGCCCTTGCGTCCGGCCTCAACACCGGAAACCGCGTCTTCAATAACCACGGCATCCGTCGGCTTACAGCCCATATTTTCGGCCGCGGTGATAAAAATATCCGGCTCCGGCTTGCCATGAAGCCCCAGGCGAGCCGAGACCTCTCCGTCAACACGGGTTTCAAAAAGTTCTTCCAGCCCGGTCTTCTGCAAAATCAGCCGGCAGTTTTTACTGGATGACGCCACGCCGACACGCACCCCCTGATCTTTTAATTCATAGATCCATCGCACCGTGGAATCATAAACCTGAACGCCATCCCGCTCCAGGATTTCTCTGAACTTCAGATTTTTTTTATTGCCCAGACCGCAGCATGTTTCTTTATCCGGATCGTCCGAAGCCTCACCGAACGGCAGATGAATACCGCGAGAGTCCAAAAAGCTCTGCACCCCTTTATACCGGGGCTTGCCGTCAACATAGGGAAGATAATCGTGTTCGTGGGTGAATTCCCGAAAGGGCTCCTGGTCCCGCTGTTCTCTGAGCTGAAGGTATTCGTCAAACATCTCTTTCCATGAGGCCGCGTGAACCAATGCGGTCTGCGTAATCACACCATCCAGATCAAAGACAACAGCCTTAAACGGGAGGTGCGGGATTTTGTTTTCCTGGGACATCGCCGCTCCTTTTCGTTTATGAGATTCCATTCAAAATTAAGATTTTATTATAGAGGAAAGCGTCTGATAAGGCAAGGCAGGTTCGGAGTGAACGGTCGGGGCCGCCGATTCATTGCGCCCTGTCACAATACTGGAATGCTGGAACCAGGCCCTTTTTCCAACCACTATTGACGCGAATCAGAGCCTGTTCCTAATATTTTTCGTCCCCGGTCTAAAATATCCAATTGGCGATCAGGCCCAGCAGGATGATCTGGGGAACGGTAATCACAGGCAGCCACAACGCGGGCTTGCGGCCGACATTCTGCCAGAGCAGGCCAATCCTTTCCGCCCCCTAAAAACAACGCTTGCCCTGCTTCTTGCGGCAATCCTGATCACAGCGATAACAGATTTCATTCTTCAAATACCCGCCGTCAAAAAACTCCTGAATATTGCCCAGGGTGGTCTGGGCGATATTCGTCAGCGCCTCCCGCGTGAAAAATCCCTGATGCGAGGTCATCAGGACATTGGGAAAGGTCAACAACCGCGCCAGGACATCGTCGCTGATCATTTCCGAAGAGAAGTCTTCAAAAAAATACTCACCCTCCTCCTCATAGACATCCAACCCCGCCCCGCCGATGTGTTTGGTCTTCAACCCTTCAATCAATGCCCCGGTATCAATCAATTTTCCCCGACTGGTATTCACGATCAAAACTCCGGGCCGCATTTGCCCAATGCTCCGGGCGTTGATCATATGATACGTATCTTTCATCAGCGGACAATGCAGAGAAATAATCTGCGAACGCTGATAGATCGCCTCCAATGGTACATAGACCGCACCGTGTTCACGGGCAAAGGCCTCATCCGGATATTTATCATAGAGCAAGACCTCCATACCGAATCCCCGCAGAATCGGAACCAGACATTTTCCGATCTTGCCCGTACCGATAATCCCGGCGGTCTTGCCGTGCATATCAAACCCCATCAGCCCCTGAATCGAAAAATTTCCATCCCGCGTCCGATAATAGGCCCTGTGAATCTTGCGATTCAATCCCAAAATCAAGGCCGCCGCATGCTCGGCCACGGCATATGGCGAATAGGCAGGAACCCGCACGACATGAACCTGACCATAGGCCGCCTTCAAATCCACGTTATTATATCCGGCGCTGCGCAAGGCAATCAGCCGAATCCCGGCCTGCGCCAAATAACGAATCACCGAATCATCAATCACATCATTCACAAAAGCACAAACCGCCTCATGTCCCTGAGCCAGACTGGAGGTTTTATCGTTTAAATGCTCACCGATATAAGTAATATCATAACCGAAGGCCTGATTAGCCTCATCAAAGGCCTGCCGATCATACGGGCGGGTATCATAAAAAATAATCCGTGGATGTTTCGCCATAACGCCTCCTTATGACAACAATCAGATTGATCTTTTGACGTTACTTAGTCGGATCAGCGGCCGCATCCTGTCACCACATTCAATCGGCGCATTAAGACGGGTCTTCCAACGAGAGGGGCAAATAGCGCGCTAAAGCGCTTAAGGTTCGCGCGCCGAGGATTCCGTCAGGTTTGAGCCCTTCGTCTTTCTGAAACTTTTTTAAGGCCTCCATGGACTTGGCGCCGAGCTTCCCATCAATCGCTCCGACCTGATATCCTGCATTCTTGAGCGCCACCTGAACCGTAAACGGATTGATCTCTTCATTGACAATCAATCCGTAATCATCATATATCATCAACTGCCGCCAGGTCTCATAATCGATAAAACGCGACGGATTCAGCCCCTGATCCCGCTGAAACTCTTCCAGGGCCTCGCGAGTATTCGCCCCCAAAAGACCGTCGATTGTGCCGATCCGGCAGCCGAACAATTTCAGCCGAAACTGAACCCGGGCAACCTGTTCATTAAATTCAAACGGATTGACCTGCCCGATCAAATCCAGTTCCTCCGCCCCTTCTTTTTGAAGAAAACGATAGATCCGGTCACATCCGGATACCGACAGCACACAACACAAAAGCGCCACAACAAGGCACAGCGTTCTTTGCATAAGATCCCCAAACTGTTTAAACTCGCAGACACGCATCTCGCATGCGTGTTTATAATTTTTTATTATAACATCGTCCGTATTCACGGCAACCGTTGACCAACTTACAAATACAAGTCCCTCTCCCCCTGGCAGATTCGATCGTAATACGCTTTAAATTTATTATAAATCCCGGGCATCGTGTCTTTGATTTCCCGAATCTCCTGCTCCATCACCGGCTCGGCGACACGGCGTGTCTCTTCGCTGGAAAAATCATCCAGCCATTCGCGAAAGGTCAGAACCGCGTTTAACTTGCAAAATTTGCCCTCCGCACCGTCGCGCAGAAGATCCATGATGCATTTACCGGTGCGCCCGCATCGATACCCGGCGGTGCAAAACGACGAGATATAACCCATCTGAGCCAGCTCCCGAATCACCTCATCCAGACTGCGCGGATCTCCAAGAATAAACTGCTGGGAATCCTGCTGCTGCTCCTGTTGACCCAGATTATATCCGCCAATGCGGATTTTCGACGAGGCATCTACCTGCGTGACGCCCATCTGAATCGCTTCGTGCCGAATCTCCGGGGTTTCTCTCGCGGTTAATATCATCCCTGTATACGGAACTGCCAGACGAATAATCATCATGATCTTGAAAAAATCCGCATCCGAAACCCGATACGGCGAGGTCTCGGACAATGAGGCATGCAGGGCCGGTTCCAAACGGGGAAACGAAATGGTATGCGGTCCGATGCCGGTGGCGCGTTCCAGCTCCCGGGCATGATACACCAGCCCCATCACTTCAAAACGCCAATCATACAATCCAAACAAGGCGCCGATCCCCACGTCATCCACGCCGGCCTCCAAAGCGCGGTGCATGCAGTAGAGCCGCCACAGATAGTCACCCTTAATCGTGTTCGACGGATGCAATCGTTCATAGGTCGGACGATGATAGGTCTCCTGAAAAACCTGATAGGTTCCGATCCCCACGTCTTTTAATCGCGCCAAGTCCGCCACGGAAAACGGCGGCGCATTAACATTAACCCGGCGAATGTTGCCCACACCGTGTCTGGTCGGAATCTTGACATCATAGATATCCCGAATGCTTTGTAAAATATAATCAATATCATTTTTCGGATGCTCGCCGTAAACGACAATCAGGCGTTTATGTCCGATCTGACCGGCCAGGACCTGAACCTCCCGCTGGATTTCAGTTTTATCCAGCACCCGACGCTGAGCCTCAGTATTGTCGGTTTTAAATCCGCAATACGCGCAATTATTCACGCAATAATTCCCCAGGTAGAGCGGAGCAAAGGTCACAATCCGGTTGTCATACACCTTGAGCTTGACCGCCAGGGCCGTCTCTTTCATGCGCGCCAGCATATCCGGATCTGTGACCCGAGTCAATGACGCCACCTCGGCGGGAGACAGATCCTGGACCGCCAGGGATTTTTGTAAAATATCTTCCAGCTGCGCGCGATCCGGCGCCCCGGAGTTTCTTAACAGTGTTTCAATTTCCTCATGTGGAATAAAATGTTGTCCGTGACGCAAATATTTATCGATCTCCTCCCGAATGATCCGGCGATCAATCCATGTCTGCCGGCTGTCTTGTATGGTCATCATACACCTCGCTGTGTTTGCTGTTCATTTTGATAAGCGCTCCAGGCCGCCGGAAACGGTTGAAGCGCCCGTTTTAAAACTCCCTGAATCAGGGAAATACAAATTCCGTAATTGGTCACTGCCACACCGGCCTGCCGGGCCCGTTCCACGCGCGCCAAAGTTTCCCGACGAGTCAACATACAGGACCCGCAATGGATGACCAGCCGGTATTGTTGCAAATCTTCCGGATAATCCCGGCCGGCACAGCTGTGAATCTCCAGACGGCGCCCGGTATATTGTTTGAGCCACCGGGGAATCTTGATCCGCCCAATATCATCCTCAATCGCGTGATGACTGCAGGCCTCGGCAATCAAGACCTTGTCACCGCTCTGCAAATGATCAATCACGGCCGCTCCCCGGGCCAGGGCAGTCAAGTCACCCTTAAACCGGGCAAATAAAATCGAAAATGTCGTCGCCGCAACATCATCGGGCGTATCAGCCATCATCTTTTGAACGACCTGGGAATCACACACCACAATATCCGGTTTGCGGTTTAAACGCTGATACACCTGCGCGTATTCCCGCTCTTTCACCGTCAAGACCATCGCGTCATTATCCAAAACATCCCGGATCGTCTGGACCTGTGGCAGAATCAGCCGGCCTTTGGGTGCTTCCAGATCAATCGGAACCACCAGAACCGCCAGGCCGCCCGGCGGCAAAAGATCCCCGATAATCGACGGCGGAGTCAAGAAATCCTCGGGGCAGACTTGAATGAGAAGTTCTTTAAAACCATGGACAAACTCCTCCCGCCGTTGAGGCTCAATACACGAGACACAGAGGATCTGTTCAGAGGTCTGCCGCAATTGTTCGAGAAACGCGGGCCCGACCGGTGCCGTATCGATTTTATTAACAACAATGATCAGCGCGGTCTGCTGCCCCGCGGCCTCCCGCGCGATGCGGTCTTCATAGTCCCCCCATTGTCCGGGCTCCGTCAATAAAACCACAACATCCGCCCGGTCAAAGATCCGCTCGGTCTTTTTCAGCCGTTGTTCACTCAGAACCGATAGGTCATCCATTCCGGCCGTATCCAAAAACACCACCGGTCCGACCGGAAGAAGTTCCATGGTCTTTTCGACCACATCTGTTGTGGTGCCGGCGACAGGAGAGGTAATGGCCACATCCTGACCGACCATCATATTTAAAAAACTGGACTTGCCCACATTGGTCCGGCCGAATAATCCGATGTGTAACCGCACCCCTTTCGGCGCAGCATGAATACTCATGATTCCTCCTGCGTACGGTATTGTCCCGGGACAAACCCCAGAGCGGTTAACGATTCCGGCGAGAGAACCTGTCCGACACACTCCGCGCCGAATTCCTCTTCCAGGAATTCCCTCAGTGACTGATCTGACTGCGTCTCAAAACGGTGCACCAGCTCTTCCGCTTTTTTGTATCCCACGACCGGCACAAAGGCTGTGATCACCGCCGTGCTATTAAGACTCTGCTCGCCGCTGTGCGGACCGCTGCGAATCTGTTCAACATAACCCGCCAGCATCTCATCGGCATTCCCCAGAACCGACATCATGCGCAGCAGGGCCCAGGACAGCAGCGGAAGAAATTCATTGATCTGCAGCGAAGCGCGCGCAACGGATTCGGTCACCATCATGTCACAGGCCTGTGCCAAAACAGCCGCCTGAATCACCGATTCACAAATGACCGGATTCACCTTGCCCGGCATAATCGACGACCCGGCCTGCACCGACGGCAGCCGGATATCGTTAAGCAGATTCAAGAGACGCAGGTCATTGGCGATCTTGATCAAATTGCAGGCATGCGCCTTGAGGATTCCGGACACTTCAACAAAACAATCCGTATTGGCGGTTTGATCCGCAACATTTTCACCGCGGCAAATATTCAATCCCGTCAAGGCTCTCAATTTTTCAATCACTAAAAAGATATATTCGCGCGGCGCGCATAATCCCGTTCCGACGGCAGTCCCGCCGATATTGACCTGCCGAAGCCTCTCCTCACATTTAAAAATCCTCCAGCGATCACGGGCGGCGGCTTCACTAAAGGCGCTGAATTGCGTTCCCAGGGTCATGGGCACTGCTTCCTGCAATTCAGTATGTCCGACCGTCACACACCCGGTAAATTCTTTTTCTTTGCGCTGCAACGCATTTTGAAGAGCCTCAACTCGTGCGCTCAGATGCCGCAGCTGCACAATCGCCGCAATCTTAACGGCCGTCGGAAAGACATCATTCGTTGATTGATGCCGATTGACATCCTCCAGGGGATGAATAAATTCATACGATCCCCGGGGCCGTCCTAAAAATTCCAGCGCCCGGTTCGCCACAACCTCATTCACATTCATATTCAGCGATGTGCCGGCCCCGCCCTGCAGCGGATCCAGCGGAAACTGATCCATCAAATTTCCATCCAAAAGATCATCACAGGCCTTCAGCACCGCATCGGCCCTGGCATGATCTAAAAAGCCCAATTCTTTATTGGCTTCACAGGCGGCTTTCTTAACCTGAACAACCGCACGAACCAAACTGCCCGCCACCCGATGTCCCGTGACGTGAAAATTTTCAGCCGCCCGTTGGGTATGAATTCCCCAATACACCTCATCGGAAATCTCTTTCTTCCCCAACAGATCCGTTTCCGTTCTCATTCCAATCCTCCCCTCGCCTCGGCCGTCTGTTGTGAATGGTCTTTCATCAATGCCGACTTGGTTGAAACTCCCGGCACCGCCCCCAGGCGTCCGGTCAACGATCCCAGTTCATCCGTGTCCATATCCACAATCAGCGAAATCACACTACACATCCGGTCTTTATACGGCACCCCCTGACGGGCCACCACGCTATCGCCGAATTGCGAAATAATCCGATTGACCTCCCCGGCGCTTTGTTCGCGGTGTTCAATCATAATTCCGACAAAGCCTAATCGTTTTGTCATGCTGTCCTCCCATAAATGTCCACGATCTCACGGACGTGGTCTTTTCCCGATAATAAAAGCCCCGGATTTCCTGTGCGGACATCCGGGGCCTCACGCTCATGCAATGATCTGTCATCCGAAAATCAGCACATGCCTCTTTTCGCCAACAGACCGTTGTTTCCGGATCCCGAAAGGTCAGGACGATTCCCCTTCCCGCAGGACACAACAGTATACCATATTATCATGCCTGACGGTTACACCGATAATTCCATAATCGCCTTATCTACCAGCGTCACATATGTCATCGCGCTTGATCCGCCGATCAGAACCGCGATCATACAGGCCTCCAGCATTTGCTCTTTTGTCCAGCCGGCCGCCAGACAACGTTCCACCGCCCGCGGAATACACACCGGACATCGCTGGGTCACGCTGGCCACCAGCAGCAGCAAACCTTTGGTCTTTTCATCAATACTGCCGGACCTGGTCAACGCTTCTTTTTCCGAAATAAACGCGCCGTATTGTTCCGGTATCGTCTGACGAATATCGGTCATCAATTTGTTGAATTCCGTCAGCGTATTTTTTGGTTCATACTGCATGGATTCCTCCTTGTTTCGGTACGCCCAGCGGCGTTTACCCGATCTTTTTCCCCCGTTTGGTATAACCGGTATGAAGTAATTCATGACTCTTGTGCCCGCAGGGTCCTTCCGTCAGAAACTCCTCATAAATCGTCTTGACGATCGGATTTTCATGCGACTTGCGCAGGGACAAGGATTCATCCTCACTGTAAATCGCGCGGGCGCGGGCCTTGCGGATCTCGAGATTCGTCGGCAACGGCTGGCCGCCGCCGCCGATACAGCCCCCGGGACACGCCATAATCTCGATAAAATGATACTCTGCCAGTTCGCCGGCCGCAAGCATTTCCATAATCTTCCTGGCATTGGCCGTGCCATGGGCGACCAGCACCTTAAGAACCGCGCCTTCCAGAAATTTCCAGTCATCAACGGTTTTGGTAATCGGCAGTTCCGCACTGCGAATCCCCTGCATCCCGCGAACAGGCTCCACTCTCAGTTTCTCAAACGGAACCTCCTGCCCGGTGACAATTTCATAGGCTGTGCGAATCGCCGCTTCCATGACCCCGCCGGTGGCGCCGAAGATCAAGCCCGCGCCGGATCCGATCCCGAGCGGATCATCAAAATCGGATTCCGGTAAACCGGGCAAATCCATGCCGCATTTCTTGATCATGTTGCCCAGCTCCCGGGTTGTCAACGCAAAATCCACATCCTGGAATCCGGAGTCATGCATCTCGGGCCGCTCGCACTCAAATTTCTTGGCCGTGCACGGCATCAACGACACGCTGACAATATTCGCCGGATCAATATGATTCCGTTTAGCATACCAGGTTTTTACAATCGCGCCGAACATCTGCTGCGGACTCTTGGCTGTTGACAAATGATCCAGATAATCCGGAAAAAAATGCTCACAGAATTTGACCCATCCCGGCGAACACGAGGTAATCTGCGGCAAGGCAACCGAGGAATCCTTCTCAGCCAGCGCCTTTTTTAAACGCAACAACAACTCTGTGCCTTCCTCCAGAATCGTCAGGTCGGCCGTGAAATTGGTATCAAAAACCGCGTCAAAACCGGCCCGCTTCAACGCGGTGTTCAATTGTTTCGTCATACTGTGCCCAGGCTCCAGGCCAAACTCTTCCCCGATAGCCGCGCGCGGACTCGGCGCAGTCTGAATGATCACATGTTTGGACGGATCATCAATTGCCCTCCAGATTGCTTCGGTGGAATCTTTCTCCCGAAGCGCGCCCGTCGGACACCGATTGACACACTGTCCGCAGTTGATACAAATCACACTATCCAGCGGCTTGTCCAGATACGTCTCAATCCTGGTTCGGGCTCCGCGGTGCACTGCCTCTAGGGCGCCGACCTCCTGCAGATCAATACATGTGCGCACACAGCGCTTGCACAAAATACATTTATCCATATCACGCGTCAGCGAATAACTCGAGGTGTCGATTTCATAACGCGGCTTGTCGGTATGGCCGAATTTGAATTCTGTGACACCGTATTCTTCCGCGTATTTCTGCAGTTCACACGTGCCGTTTTTCGAACAACTGTAACATTCTCCATAATGATTGCGCAGCATCAGATTAATAATATTCGCGCGCGCCCGACGGACCCGCGGCGTAAAGGTCTTGACCCTGATGCTGTCGAAAATCGGATAGGCACACGAAGCCTGCAGCGTGCGCTGTCCCTCGACCTCAACGACACAAATGCGGCAAACCCCGGCCACACACAAATCATCATGATGGCACAACGTCGGAATCCGGATACCGACCTTGCGGGCCGCCTCCAGAATGGTTGTTCCGTAAGGAACCTTGATCGGAACGTCATCAATCACTGCCGTGACCATAGCCCCCAAATCATTGGGATCCGTCGGAGCGGTCGTTTGCCGGCGCTGGCTGACCGGGGCTCGTGATGTGTCTGTATCAAACGCATTATTCATAGCCGTCTTCTCCTTATTTAGACACCAATTCATATTCATTTTGGAAATTGTCCAGGATCGACAAAAAGGCATTGGGCACGGACTGTCCCAGTCCGCATTTGGACGCCAGGCGCATCGTCTCACATAACGATTCCAGATCCTCGAAATACTCCGTGCCGCACATGCCGGAACGAATCTGTTTCAGCCCCTCAATCAAAACCGGAATTCCTTCACGGCACGGGGTGCACTGACCACAGGATTCTTCTTTAAAAAATTCCAGAAAATTTTCTGCGGCATCAAGCATCCTGCGGCTGCTGTTAAAGACCATAAAGGATCCGCCGGTAGGCACATCTTCAAAGGCGATCACACGGCCGAAATCTTTCGGCGCCAGACAGATGCCCGAGGCCCCGCCGACCTGGACGGCCTGAACATCCTTCGCTCCCACCAGGTTCAAAACATCCTGAATGCTGATCCCGTATTCCACCTCATACACGCCGGGCCTTTCGCAATCCCCGGAGACAGACAACAATTTTGTTCCGGCCGATTTTTCTGTTCCGAATCCCTTAAACCAGTCCGCGCCCCTGGCCATGATCTGCGGAACATTCACAAACGTCTCAATATTATTCACAATCGTCGGGCATCCGTTGTATCCGGTGTTAACCGGAAACGGCGGCCGGTTGCGCGGCTCGCCGCGCTGGCCTTCCATGGATTCGATCAGCGCGGTCTCTTCCCCGCAGACATACGCCCCGGCACCCATCCGAATTTGAATATCAAAATGAAAACCGTCTTTGCCGAAAATGTTGGCGCCCAAGGCCTTGTCGTCGCGCATCTTCTGCAGGATCTTTTCCAGCTCCGGAAAAAAGGAATGATACTCGCCGCGCAAATAGACAAAACCTTCATCCGCACCGATCGCATAGGCCGCGATCACCATTCCCTCAAACAAGCGCTCGGGCATCTCCAATAACAAGACCCGGTCCTTAAAAGTTCCGGGCTCGCCTTCATCGGCGTTGCACACCACATACTTTTTATCATCTTTAGCCGTTGCCGCCAGATTCCATTTAATTCCCGTCGGAAAACCTGCTCCGCCGCGTCCGCGCAGATTAGACGCCCGAATCTCGGACAGGACATCAATTTTCTTCTTTGTCAATACCTTTTTAAGGGCGTCATACGGTTCCAGATCACTGAAGACCACCGGCCCTGAATATTGTTCTGCCATACACCCCTCCTGAGATTATGCAAGATCCTTAAGAATACCTTCAATCATATCCGGTGTCACCTTGCCCACCAGCCGGTCATTGACAAGAATCGCCGGGGCCTGATCACACATCCCGATACAACTGGTCCTCTCCAGCGAAACCTTCTTGTCCGGAGTCGTCTCACCGGCCGCAATCCCCAGCGCCTGTTCAAAGGTCTCCACAATTTTTTCCGCCCCGGCCATTACACAGGGCATGCAGGTGCTGACGCGAATAATATTTTGCCCCCTGGGACGGGTGGTCAAAAACGAATAGAACGTTACCACCGAATAAACTTCAACCGGATGAATCCCCAGACAATCCGCCATACTCTGCATAGCCTCGTCGGAAATATATCCCTTCTCTTCCTGTTCGTTATGTAAAAATTCCATAAGCCTGGCCCGGGTATCATCACAGATCATCTCTTCCTTGCCGTCCTTCGTGATCTTCTTCGTCACATAACACATCCTGGTCATAAGACACTCCTTTACGCTCTCAGGTCCTTAGCCTAAAATTTCGGCGACTTTTTGAATCAGCGTCTCGGGATTGATCGGCTTCTGCAAAAAATCCCGGCAGGGCAGGACATCATCATCCTTGCCGTAATCATAGCCTGTTACCGTGCTGACGCCGCTGAGCATCACCACCGGAATTAAAACGCCCTCGCGCGATAATTTCTGCGCCAGGGCGATCCCGTCGTCGGGCTTCTGCATCATAATATCCAGAAGAATCAAATCCGGATTCTCCCGGCTGATTGCCGCTTCTCCTTCGGCCGGCGTTGCCGCTGATACCACGGTGTATCCCTGCGATTCCAGAATTTGCCGGCCGGCCTCACGGAAATCCTGATCATCATCAATCATTAAGATTTTGGCCATCCGTCCTCCTTGTCTCATCTGAGCGGTTAAAGATCCTCTTCCTATATCGTGAAAAAAATAACGATTAATATCCTAGCATACGGCAGAATCTTTGGCAAGAAGGTTGTAACTCCAATCAATCACTCTGGGCGAGGGGCGACCGGTGATGCTGCTGTGTCACACTACGGACACCAGCGTTTCAATCCACGCCCCTGCGCGAGGAAGAACGCAAATCATCAACTTCACGCTGATGAGCAGTAGAAACACCCCCACTCGCGCGGGGAAGAACATCCGAGGAATCAACACTCGGCGGATTACTGCCGTGATGACGGCCCAGAATTTCAGGAATATATTTGGGAAATCCAGCGGCCGCGGCCTGACTCACAGCAAAATGATACCCGATGATTTTATCCAACTCCGGTCCGACAATCCCCCTCCTCTTCCCTATTGAACGATAAATTTTTTCCTGAAACCCCGGACTGACCTTCCCAATATCATGCGCGGCTGCCACAAGCTCGGATCCATCTGAAAAAAACTCATTGCGAAGCCATTCCGGCAGGCGCCGGATCATCTCACGAGCAACACTTCCGACAATGCGACAGTGCGTTTCTACAGAAACTCCAGCCTGATGTCCAACGGTCTTGCCAGACATTCTTCCAGCGGAATCAAAGAAACTTCTTTTCTAGTCAATTTTTGCTTTCTTGGTTTAATCATCCCCGCCTCTTTAAAAATTTATTCATCCCTTCCCCCCCATATTCCCCTTGCTTTCTATCTCAAAAAGGGTATATTGATCAGCATGACCCCGTCAAAGATAGCATCTTTGGCCCGACGCCTCTTCAGATTCCTGAGGAGGCGTTTCTTGTTCAATCTCCCCGGCCCCCAACAACCAAATACTCTGCAAGAACATACGACAGATATTTAACGCTGTGTCCGGTCACTGTCCATCTTTATCTGAAGACCTCTGATCTTAAAAATTTTCTGCTAAATATCTTTTAAATGCATTATTCAATCCTGTCCTCGTTTTCCAAATTCTCCCTCCAAAACAAAAAACCTCCGCGCAGTCCGGGACTGTTGATCCAGCCACGGATGCGCGAAGGTTTTTCTTATTTCAAGTGGAGGATTTACCCCTTCAAACGTCACCACTTTTTCTGTTTTTTGCAATCAAGCCCCCCCCGGTTAAGGAGGAATGTATCTTAACAGGGCCATCAAACGGTGTCAATTATCCCGTCAAAAGGCGCCGGCCCTGTATCCCGGCCTGTAAATCCCCGGTTTACTTGCGGTATTCCGGACGGGGTTTGTATTTGGTGTGCAAGAGATGATGCGCCTTGTCACTCAAGGGACTGTCCAGAAATTCCGCGTAGAGCTTCTTGACAAACGGATTGTCATGGCTGCATCGGATCTCACTGGCCGCGTCTTCATCATAAAGCCCCGCGGCCCGCGCCGCCCGAAGCTCGTCGGTCACACCGTAAGGCTGTCCGCCCCCGCCCACACATCCGCCGGGACAGGCCATGACCTCAACAAAGTGATACGGCAGCGGCTCATTATTCTGCTGAGCCGTGCGGATCTTGTTCAGGACATATTCGACATTCGCCAGGCCATGCGCCACCGCGATATTGACCTTTGTCCCCTGAATTGTTACAGAAGTCTCTTTGACGCCGCTCAAGCCCCGCACATCCATAAACTCCACGTCCTTGAGATCTTCTTTGGTGATGAAATGATAGGCCGTGCGAAGGGCCGCCTCCATAACACCGCCGGTGGCGCCGAAGATTGTTCCGGCCCCGGTATAATCTCCCATAAGATGATCCGGCTCTTCATCCGGCAGATTGGCGAAATCAATGCCGGCCTGCTTGATCATGCGGATCAGCTCTCTGGTCGTCAGCACCACATCCGTGCACTGACACCCCTCGGTAAACATCTCCTGACTGCGCGAGATCTCATACTTCTTGGCCGTGCACGGCATGATGGACACCATAAACATCTTTTTCCGGTCCAGCTTCTGTTTTTCCGCGTAATACGTCTTGGTCAGGATACTCATCATCTCCTGCGGCGATTTGGCCGACGAGAAATGCTCAACCATGTCGGTGTGAAATTTTTCCATGAAATCTACCCACGCCGGACAGCAGGTGGTAATCAGCGGCAGCGGGCCTTTTTTATAGGCAAAGCGCTCTACAAATTCACTGGCCTCTTCCATAATGGTGACATCCGCCGAAAAGTTGGTATCAAACACTGTCTGGAATCCCAGACGGCGCAGCATGGCGTAGAGTTTCTTCGTGAGATTCGTCCCCGGTTTAAAGCCGAATCCTTCGCCGACCGCTACACGCACCGACGGGGCGATCTGAACCACACAGTGCAGGTCCGGATCCTGCAGGGCCTGCCAGACCTTGGCTGTCTGGTCGTTTTCAAAGATGGCCCCGGTCGGACAATGCGCCGAACACTGGCCGCAGCGCACACACGGGGAATCCCCGAGTTTGATTTCTCCGGCGGGCGCGATGCGCGTGTTGACCCCGCGTTCCAGAAACGATAATGCCCAGACATCCTGATTCTCCTGGCAGACCTCGACACAGCGTCCGCATTTGATACACTTGGCCGGTTCCAGGACAATCGTGCCGGTCGTTCCGTCTTTGGGAAGGTCCGGAACAATTTTATGAAACTGTTCTTCCCGAATTCCAAAATCCGCCATAATCGTCTGAAGTTCGCAGTTGTTGTTGCGACCGCAGGTCAGACAGTCATTGGGGTGATTGGACAAAATCAATTCCACCACGGTGCGGCGCACCTCGACGATTTCCGGATCATGTGTGATGATATCCATACCCTCTTCAATCGGCGTGCAGCAAGCGCGCAGCATCTTTTTTGTTCCCCGAATCTTGACCACACAAATCCCGCAGGCGGCCGAGGCCTTGATATCCGGATGTTTACATAATGTCGGGATTTTGACCTGGACCTTTTTGGCCGCGTCCAGAATCGTCATTCCCGGATCAAATTCCACGGAAATTCCGTTGATCACTGCTTTTCCCATGATAAGCTCCTCTATCTGGTGTTATCTTTTAATCGCTGAAAATTTACAGACCTCAAAACACTTGCCGCAGCGAATACATTTTTCCTGATCAATCCAGTAGCCCTGTTCCCGATCTCCCGAAATCGCGTCAACCGGACAGTTGCGCTGACACATGCTGCAACGGATGCATTTCTCCTGAATAATACTGTATTGAAACAACTCTTTACATTTACCCGACGGACACTTTTTATCCCGAATGTGCCAGTCATATTCCTGCCGAAAATACTTCAATGTTGACAGTACCGGATTGGCCGCGGTCTGTCCCAGGCCGCACAGCGAGGCCCGCTGCATCGCCACCGCAATTTTTTCCAGCTTCCCGATATCTTCGTCCTTGCCCCGCCCCTCGGAGATGTCTTTAAGAATCTCCAGAAGCTGTGTGCCGCCGATACGGCAGGGCGCGCATTTTCCGCAGGATTCATCCACACAGAATCCCAAATAAAATTTCGCAATATCAATCATGCAGTCATCTTCATCCATCACGATCATCCCGCCGGAGCCCATGATGCTGCCCAGTTTCTGCAGGTTATCATAATCCACCGGGGTATCAAAAAATTGCTCCGGAATCACGCCTCCCGACGGGCCTCCGGTCTGAATCGCCTTGATCGCCCGGCCGTCGTCTGTGCCGCCGCCGATTTCAAACACAATCTCTCGCAGCGAAATCCCCATGGGCACTTCAATGAGTCCGGTATTCTTGACTTTTCCCGTCAAGGCAAAGACCTTTGTTCCCTTTGAGGTCTCACTGCCGATTTTCGAAAACCATTCTCCGCCCTTATGCAGAATAACCGGAATGTTGGCCAGGGTTTCCACATTATTAATCACCGTGGGTTTGCCCCAAAGTCCTTTGATTGACGGATACGGCGGCCGCGGGGTGGGACAGCCGCGCTTGCCCTCAATCGAGGCAATTAACGCGGTCTCCTCACCGCAGACAAAGGCCCCGGCTCCCAGCCGCACCTCAAGGTCAAACGAAAAGTCGGTTCCCAGAACACGCTCACCCAGAATTCCGTATTCCCGGGCCTGGTCAATGGCGCGCTGAATGCGTTCGATCGCCAGCGGATATTCCGCGCGAATATATAAAAATCCTTTGCTCGCACCGACCGCAAACCCGGCAATCATCATGCCTTCCAGCACCGAATGCGGATCTCCCTCCAAAACACTGCGGTCCATATACGCCCCGGGATCGCCTTCATCTCCGTTACAGATAATATATTTCTGATCCGCGTCAACCTGCCTGGCAAAATCCCATTTCATCCACGTCGGAAATCCGCCGCCACCCCGTCCGCGCAGGCCGCTTTGTTTCATTTCTTCAATAACAAACTCTGCGGAATTTTTGGACAGGACCTTTTTGATGGCCTGATAACCGTCCTGGTTAAAATAATCCGTGATCTGATCCGGATCCACAACGCCGCAGTTACGCAAAACGATCCGCATCTGTTTGTCCGAAGAACGCACCACCATCTGCTCAAGCTGCGGATCTTCAATGTTTTTATTCACAACATGCTCATCCAGAATCCGCACGGCTTTCGCGGCATCCACATTGCCGTAAACGACCGGATCCATGCCTTCGACGCAGACCTCCACCAGCGGCTCGGCATAACACATCCCCGCGCAGCCGCACTGCGCCAGCTCGACATCCAGACCGCGCTGTTTAATCTCATTTTCCAGACACCCCAAAACCTCCCTGGCCCCGGCGGCAATGCCGCAGGAACTGACTCCCACCCGGATCTGTATCGCCCCGGGCTTTTTTTTCTTCATATGCTCTAACTGGCTCATCGTTAACTTGGCCATGATGACGTCTCCCTTCATTCCGATTCCTTCGGGTATTCCGCCAGAATACCCGCGACCTGGTCCCTGGTGACCTTGCCGTAAATTTTTTCATCGATCATAATGACCGGCGCCAGTCCGCAGCACCCCAGACAGCGGACGACCTGAAGATGAAACTCCCCATCCTGAGTCGTTTCCCCTTCTTTCACATTCAAGAGATTGCTTAGCTCCTCGAGAAGCTGGGGCGTTCCTTTTAAATAACACGCCGTTCCCATACAGACCGAAATCGTATGTTTGCCCGGGGGATTCAGCTTGAAATAATGATAAAATGTGATCACTTCATAAATGCGCGCCAGCGGAATATTCAGCAGCCGCGATAATTCAAAGGAGACCTCCCGCGGCACATAGCCGTAATGATTTTGAATCTCATGCAGGATCATAATCAGATTGCCCGGCTTGCCCCGCCATTTTTCGACCGAGGCCTCAATATCGCCGACGAAACTGCGGTGCTGTTCACCGGTCCGCTTGATAAACAAACGCACCGTCGACAACAGCCGGTCAGGCTGAATCGGTTTTTCAATAATCATCTTAACCGGTAAATCTTTCTGGTCGGGTTTCAGCTCAAACGGAAACCCCATCTCCTGTTTGGCCCCGGTGATCAAAACCAACGGAATGCTTTTGGTCGCCGCGTCCGACGCCAGCGCGCGGGCCATTTCCGCCCCTTCGGTTTTATAGGTCATCATCATGTCCAGCAGGATGATATCCGGGGAACAATCCTTGGCGCTCTGAAATCCTTCCTGCCCGTTAGAGGCGCGAAAGACTTCATAACCTTCGGACTCCAGCAGAAGCGCGGTCGCCTCGACGAAGTCCCGATCGTCATCAATCAATAAAATTTTGTTTTTCATGCGTTCACCTTTGTTCTCGTACTAAAACTTCCTGTTGATTACGTTTTTTTGATCTGAAATTTAAAGGCATTGCCTTTCAGGGCCGGTTCGACCCAAATGGTTCCTCCATGCTTTTCAACAATCTCACGGGAAATAAACAATCCGATTCCCGTTCCCTTAACCGTTTCCATCCCGCGATACACGACCCGGGAGAACTTGCGAAACAGTTTCGGCAGATCCACCGAGGCGATCGGCTCTCCGTCGTTATACACCTCAATCTCTACCGCGTCTTCCTGGTCCCGTGCGGTAATCCTGATCTGCCCGCCGGGCTGTCCGTATTTGACCGCGTTACTGATCAGGTTGTTCATCACAATCTGCATCAGCCCGGGATCCGCCGGCACCGTCAGCGCCGGATCCGCCTTGACAACCACGCAGATATCTTTTTCCTCCGCCTGCCGGCGGAACGAATCCAGTGCCGGATTAATAATATGATCTTGAATTCGCAGTTCCTGCTTATCAATCTTGAGTTCGTCTTTTTCAATCCGGCTTAAATTTAAGAAATTCTTAACCGTCACCGTCAAGTAATCCAGATTCCGCGCCATGGACTTCAGGACATTGTCCTGTTTCTCATTAATGTCCCCGAGGATCCGTTTTCGCAATAAATATGTATTCAGTACGATTGATGAAAGAATGCCTTTCAATTCGTGCGAAACAAATCCGATCAAATCCAGATACCGTTTATTCATCACGGCCAGTTTTTCGTTTGAGACCGCCAGGCTTTTGTCCCGTTCCACCAGCTTCTGCGACATATGATTAAACGAATCCGCCAGCTCCTTGATCTCCCGGATGTCCGTCGGCGTCTGAATTTTATGCTCAAGCTCACCATGCGCGATGCGCGCGGACTTTTGAACAATTTCGGTCAATGGCCGGGTCAGCGACCGCGCGACAACCAGCGAAAAAATAATCGTTGGGAAAATACTGATAAGGATAATCATCATCAATCCGGCAAACAGCCGCTCTCGCACGACGATAAACGGATGTTCCAGCCGTCCGATATAAAGAATTCCGATGATCTGCTTGTCGATATTCCGAATCGGCTCATACGCGGTGATATACCAATCCGTCACCACAAACGCCCGGTCAAACCAGCGCTCGCCCTGTTCGACCACCTTGTGATAAACCTCTTCCGAAACCCGTGTGCCCACAGCCCGTTCCCCATCGGTATCCAGCACATTGGTCGCGATCCGGACATCATCCTGAAAAATCGTCACTGTCCCCAGAGGTTTATGATCATACATCTCATTTTCAAAGACCACATCGGCAATACTGTCGATCAAACGTGAGTTGCCGTTAATAATTTTTCCCCCATAAAGAACCTGTTGAACATCCCCGCGGTTATTCAAAACCGGACGCGCATATTCCATACTCATCGCGCTGCGCAGTTCAACCCGGTCTGTCGGCCTGGCCCGGGGCGTATCTTTCAGCGGAATCACTAATCCGGGTTTTATCCGGGATAATTCTTCGGGAGCAATAATTCTCGTTCCGGCCAAACCCTTGCGCTGTTCAAAGACCGCACGGACAATTTCACTATCGACCTGCGGCAAATCCTGCCGATCCACAAGAAGAAGATAATCCAGCCCCAATTCCTTGCGAATCCCCGCCAAATGATCATACGGACGGATAAACTTCAAGGCAATCCGCATCTGATTCAACCGTTCGTTATAAACACTGCGAACGGTCTTAAGATCCTGATTCACCTGTTTTTGCGCCTCATCCACAATGTGCCGCTTTAAAACAAAAAAACCATACGAAGACATAATCATGCCTAAAAGAACAATAATGGTCAAAATCCCGAACAGGATTTTTGTGCGAAGCCGCATTGTAGTCATCATGTCTCCCTCTACACACTAAATAGATCTTATTTCGTGATTTTTTTCACTATTTAGAATCAAAAAAAGAACTTTCCAAAACCATTCATTTTATACTTCCGCTTTCTGGAAAGTCAATTTGTGAAAAAACGAACGAAACAAAATCTTTTCCAAATATACCCTATTTATAAATTTTGTCAAGGAGAAAAGAATATAGAATATAGCATTGGAAAAGAGAATCGTGAGCGCGCCTTTAAAATCAAAAAACACAAAAAAAGACATTGTTTTTCTTATTCTGGATCATTTTTCGAAAAAAACCCTCCAAAATATCCCGGATTTTAGCATGATAATAATTTCGCCAAGAAGCCCATGGGAAACAGCCTCTTTACTCGTCTTTTTATCCTCATTTTTCCTGCCGCTTGGCCTGCATATCACAATAGAGGCTCAGAAACTCAACAGCCATATCGATATTGCGCACCTGGACATCTTTGGGAACGGTGATCGCGGTGGGGGAAAAATTGATGATACCTTTGACGCCGCACTGGACCAGGAGATCCGCGACCCGCTGGCTGGCCTGTTTGGGTGTGGCGATGACGCCGATCTCAACGTGTTTTTTGGGAATGACCGCCTCGGCCGTATCCATCGCGTAAATGGCAATCCCGTTGATAGACTTGCCGATCTTGTCGGGATCGTTATCAAAGGCCGCTGTAATCTTGACCTTGTCATCCCGAAATCCGGGATAGCGCAGCACCGCGGATCCGAGATTGCCGACGCCGAACAGGACCACATGCACCACATTCTGCGCGATATAATCTTCCAGAAGCTTTTTCAGCCGCAGCGTCTCATAGCCCACGCGCGGCTTGCCGACCTTGCCGAAAATCGAGATATCCTTGCGAACCTGGACATCCGCGACCCCGGCCATTTCAGCCAACTCCCGGGACGACACCGAATCCCGCTTGTCCTCAATTAAAGAATCCAGGGCTCTTAAATACAAAAATGCCCTGGAAATGGTTCGTTGTGGAAATTTTTTCATAATCTTGCCCCCTCCAGTCTCTCTATCATACGTCTTTTTCAAGGGTTCTCAAGAAAAAAAGGGCGTCCTCTTTAAAACCGTTCGACCTCCTGGGCAACCGGCGCGTCGCTAATACCCAAATACCGTTCAATCTGCTGTTCCAAATACAGTGCGTGTTCCTGCTGCGGGAGGTTTTCAATCAGCTTGAGATCTTTTCCATGAATGGTCTGCGCCCTGAGCCGGTAGGAAATCGATGTTCCGTTGCGCGAATGCGATACCGACCGTTCACTATACAGCTGTGAAATCTCTGCGGAATTGCTCTCTTTGGAGCCGGGCACCGGAAGCGGAAGATGGACGATCGCGATCTTCCCGTGCGTTACCGTGATCTCTGTCCGGTTCACGAATCCGCAAACGGTAAAATAGGTCAGCCCGATACCGACCATCGCGTGAATCGTGCCGAAGGCCGCCATGGCCCATTGCTGCTTCATGATCGCGATGGTGTACCACACGATCATAAACCCGTCCCAGAACACACAAAAAAACAACAGCGCGAATATCGCCGGGGTAAACCATTTGCGTGTGATCACCAATCCGCCGTGATTATATTTGACATCAACGCCTTTAGGCATGGGAATTTCCGGACGGCTTTGAAAAGACTGCGATGACGACAAAGAGGAAATGTCCGCAAGCTGATCCTGGCAGTTAAATACCTCGCCGCAGGCATCGCATTTGGCAATATTGCGTGTCAGATCAATATTCGCTCCGGAGATCTCTTCCCGGCATTTCTTGCATCGGACTTTCATGCGCCATCCTTTTCTTAACGCTTTACCGTATCAGCTTTGCCAAACGATGAAGCTCATCGTTCGCCAGGGCCAAAACCTTCTTGCGAACCACGCGGGAAAAATATTCCCGTTCTGTTTTGGTAAACGGGTCCCCGTTAAGCTTTTTACGAAACAACTCTTTTTGTTTGGGAGACAAAACCTGCGACATAGCATACTCAAGCGTCAGTTCTTCCTTTGCAGCTAATTGTTTCTTGTCTTCCTCAGCTTTGACTGAAAGATAATAATCCTGAAACAGCCTCTGCATTCTCTTCAAAGAAAGCTCAACTCCTCCGAGAACAACAGACTCGTCTCGCTCCAGCGATCCATACCAAGACAAAACCTTATCCGAAACATCTTCTTGTAAGCCCGGGACAGCTAACTCCGGTTCTTCTGAAAGGGCATAATATCTAAAAACCGCATGCGATAAATATAATAAATTGAAAAAATTATTTTTTTCTTTATCCGTTAAGCCTTGAACAACCTTCTGCACATTAAATCCGCCGTGCGCACAGGCATTTCTTAACAAAACAGGAAACCCTTCCCACAGACGCACATTCTGACTTTTAACGACTGCGCCAAGAACATGATGCAAATCATATTCTTCCGGCTCTAAAAGAGGAAACCCCATTGCCTGAACGGCCTTTAAAAGCTCCTTATGTTCCATATCAATCTCCTTGAGAAAACCTTTGCAATAATAAATCACAGTTTCCTTTTAAGCGGTTCTCCGCAATATCATATTGCACCAGCTCCCGAAAATGTTTTCGCAGCCTTTCAACATCAATCTGCTGCTGGTGCGCTCTGAGTAAAGCCAGGCAATCATCAAAATCAACGCCTTCTCCGCGCATTAATTTACTGCTAATAAGATCATAATCATTTAAAATCAATATGCTTATTTGACTCAAAACCGCATAAACAGCGTGATGTCCTTCCAGCAGCGGCGAATATAAAAGCTCTGTCGTGTGAATGCTCTTTCCCTTAAAAAGGTCAAAAATAAAAACCTCCTCCGGCCGTTGCCATCCATGTCCGCGTGTATTTTGATATCCCAAATCCTTGATCGTTGAAATCAAATATTGATATTCTCTGAAATCCGGCACCATAAAATCAACATCTTTCGTTGACTCTTTAACATTCAGCAATGTTAAGGCCGTTCCACCGCAAGCGACCAGGCGAACTTTGCGCCGCAAAAAGGAATTCTATTGCCGCATCGTTTCCAATAAATTTGCCTTATTTAAACGATATTTCATTTTCAATTTCTCTGAAATTTAAAACATGATCAAAAATTATTTTTTAATATACAATAAATTGCATAAAACAATACAATATTATGTATTAAATATACAGCTTTTATTAAAAATGTCAAGATGTATCAAAATGGTTTGCTTGAGGGAATAGATTTGACCGCCAACCGAGCGACCAAACGGTGGGCGATCTTAACCCCACCATCCTGAACTCGGAAAAACTCAACTAAACGCGACAAATATGTTGACACAAACCGACAGGCGCCAGCTCAAATGAATTGATAGGCAATAATAACTATGTCCTTAATGACTGCAAGAATTCTTTGGGCGTTAAAACACCTATCGAGGCTTTCTTAAAATCCTTAACATTTCTTGTGATTATTCTGTTTACTTTATTATTAATAGCGATGAAATACTGAACCCCATCTTCAAAATCCTGAAAATCAGCACTGATTGATTCACCAATTTCCTTATCTGTGAATGAAAGGATACGAATGATCGATCTAATCTTATTAATAGCCTGCAGCGCCTTTTTATGACTCGACAATTTATTTAAAATATAATAAATATTTGCAATGACAAGACTTGATGTAAATCCCTGGATTTCATTTTGTTCACAAAGGCTTATTATCCTGTTTGAATAATCAGCGTGCGGTTCTCTATTCAGAACGGTATCTAAAAAGACATCTGTATCAATAAATATTTTATTTTTCATGTGTATTTCTCAATTAACGTATCGGTTAATAACTCCTTGTCCCCTTTTAATGCTTTCGCTTTAATCATCCCGGCAAGCTCCGCAGTAATTGGAGGCAGATTATGTTGCTCTGGGTGGCTTTCCGACACTAATGATGAAAAATAAAATTCTACCAATTTAGATAAGCTGATTTTTTGTTCGATTGCGTATTTTTTTGCTTTTCTTACCACTGATTCATCCAGGGCCAACGTTAATTTTGTTACCATTTCGGCACCTCCTTTATACGTATAGTATATATCATATGTATACGTATCGTTCAATCTATATTTTAATGCCTAACGCCTGCGCATCACCGGCGGCGAGCCGCCGCTGCTTTTTGCGGCGTGCGAGGCGTCCGAGTGAATGCGCTTGTTGGCTCTTTAATATTCAGGCATGTAGCGGTGCTGCATGAAGCTCAATCCCAAGCGCATGTACAACCTTTAAGATTGTATCAAAGGTTGGTGTTCGCTCACCTGAAAGAGCCTTGTAAAGACTTTCTCTGGAGAGTCCTGCGTCACGGGCTACTTGTGTCATGCCTTTAGCTCTGGCGATATCACCGAGCGCTTTTGCGACAAAAGCAGCATCACCTTTTGACTCTTCAATACAAGCTTCAAGGTATGCCGCCATTTCCTCTGGCGTTCGAAGATGTTCAGCGACATCATATTGAGTAGTTTTTGTTTTTCGCATAGCTCGCCTCCTACAAGTTGCGGGAAAGACGCAACGCTGTTTTAATATCTTTGCTTTGAGTTCGTTTATCGCCCCCTGTTAGCAAAATAATCAACATCTTTCCTTGTTTCTTAAAATAAACCCGATACCCTGGACCATAATCAATCCGCAACTCCGATACTCCCTCCCCAACCGGCTTAACATCACCAGCATGCCCATGGGCAAGTCTTTCAATCCTAACCTGAACACGTGCGCGTGCTCGTATGTCACGTAAAGAATCGATCCACTTAGCAAATGTTTCTGTTTTACGAATTTCAATCATCAATTATAGTGTAGCCCATAGGATACGCTTTGTCAACCGCCGCATCTAGACCATTTATTTTTCATGAGCCAACATCAGAAATCACCTGCCGTTTTCCGCGCCGATTTTGGCGCGGGAAATGGTCAGGCGTATTGATTTGTTAGGTATTTTTTCTTTTTAATCTTATCTAATATAATCAAAGTAGCAATTCCGATTGCTGCAAAAAACCATGAGATAAATGGGTGCGAAAATACTAAGAGAAAAATATTAGTTGGTATATCCAGAGATATGTCCGAATCTGGAAACGATGAGTATGATTCTGGCCCATATTTTTTCTTTGATATCATATCGCCCTGCAGATTAAATAAAAAATGCCAATTTCCCCTTGCGGTGTATACGTTAATAAGATTCTCTTCGGAAATACTAATTTTATATGTTCCGCCATGAGCATCGACATTCCAACCTCTCAAAAACTTTAGATAGGTATCATAAATTTGTATCCTGCCTGAAGAAGTGTGTGGAACAACATAAAATCCATCTTGAGTCTTTGCGGCGTTATCGGTATGTCCAATCGGCCATTCAAATGAGGGGGGAAGCCAGTTTAAATCTCCCGTTGCCGACAAGGCCGATCCAAAAAATCCGACACCACCGATAACTATCAAAAGATAAGCAATTATTTCGAGTAAGTTTTTGTGTTTATTATTTTTTCCTGGACGAATTAAATTAAAAATTGCACTTCCAATAAAGCGACCACCAATTAAAACTAAAATTACAAAAGTTAAATTCTTCATTGTTTTTTATACCTAACGTGGGCGTCTGCGGCGAGCAAAGCGAGTCCGACAGAACGCCAGTGTTCGGCAGTTGTTTCATAAACAATCACCGCTGCTACAGTGAATAATTAATAACGCACCTGGAACGATAAATGAAAATATTATTGCAATTATGGTTGTGACCACAGACGGTAATAGTTTCTTTAAGTTAAGCTTCAAACAAAACTGCGCTACTCCTGCAATAAGGAAAGGAGACAGTGTACTAAGCGCGACCGCACCAACAACATCTCTATAGAGCTTATTATTTTGAGGATCTGAAAAGCTAATGAGCTGTATTAACAGTGTTACTACTGAACATGATATTGCGATACAAATCGTAAATGTCCACCATAGTTTCTTATTTTTAAGCAACGAACTGAAACTCAATACCGCAACCAAAAAAATACCAGCATGAATTGGCCACAACTCATAAAACAAAATCGATTGCAAAGTAAATTTAATCATATGCCTTTTAGATGCCGAACGCTTAAGCTCAGTGGCGGAAGGCGCAGCCTTACGTCCATTGAAGCGCGTTGTTAGAAGTCTTATTTTTCTTTTATTCTTAATGTACTAACAATTTTGTCTTTTATATTTCTTTCCACCTCTTCTAAATGAATAATAGAATCGTTTATTTTGAAAGGGTATTCTTTTTCGCAATGGCTACAGTATAAAACACCATAGCAACAATCAGGAACCTTCGCATCATGACGTCCCAAATAAACCTTATGAATAGGACAAATGAAATTTATCCAAATATCCCATCCTTGCCGAGGATCATACTCTTTAATGTGGGCAATCCATTTTAAATTCTGAAACTTACCTCTTTTTTTAAAAGGTTTAAATTGTTTTGTTTGCTTATGGAAATATAGCAATAGTATAAATGTTATTACCAGCAAAAAAATCAACAATAGAATGATTTTCAGATAAAGCTCTATTTGAATATCTTTTAAAGAAGGCAAGACAATAGGTAAAACATCAGAAAAAATAGACGTGCACAGTGCTATCACTCCTGCAACAAAAGAGCCTATAAATATAAGGATTATATGATTTTTCAGATATTCCATTTTTAATTACTGCTACACTTTGAAGTTAGAATCGCAATATTTATTGATGGAGCAACATGGTCTACGCCGATTTCTTCACAAAACTGCATCCATGACATCCCAAAAATAGAATCAGTTTTTCTTATTGTTTTGATTACAATTTCTTTTGCCATTTTTTCTCCTTTTTTCTTCTAACGGCCGAGTTGAGCGGAATGTGCGGAGCGTCAGACCGCAGGTCTGAAAGCGCAGGACATGTCCGCTCGAACGATTTGTTGGAGGCGCGCGAATCAGC
>JGI10211J34971_10000015_pt1 | contig 123190 bp, 119 predicted proteins | sample Etolagsediment_FD_34971 | JGI IMG/M metagenome (IMG submission 34971) | reverse complement strand
TTAGCTATTTTAGCACTTGGTGCTACATTGTTGTTGAGTGCAGTAGACATTAACAATGCTTCAAAAGAAGAGTTGATGACTCTTAAAGGTTTGGGAGAGAAGAAGGCTACTTCTGTTTTAGAGTATAGAAAGGGGCACTGTTTTAAAAGTGTTGAAGCTTTGAGTGAAGTAAAAGGTATTGGTCCGAAGTTTATTGAAAAAAACAAGAAGAATCTTACAGCTGGTAAGTGTAAAAAGTAAGTAGCGGTTTTAGATTGCCGCGCTTCGCTCGCAATGACAGAGAAAGACTACTTTCTCCTTCCAATGACTATCACCGTCACTGCGAGGCTTCAGCCGTGGCAGTCTTGTTTCTGATGGGAGGGACATCTCAGATTGCCGCGCTTCGCTCGCAATGACAAGAAAAAATTTACAATCCCGGTGCCTTCCACATACTTGTAGTTATATTTTCATTCACCAGATTTAGTTGCATTTGATAAGCTGTTTCCCATTTTGTTTTTATCTCATCATACAGTTTTTTGTTTTGCATGTCTGGTTCATAAGTTTTATCCCAGACTACCAACTCTTCTACGGCGTTTTTAAAGTCTTTATAAACGCCACACCCGATTCCAGCTGCCATTGCGGCTCCTAGGGCTGTTGCTTCTGTGATTTTTGGGATTTTTACTCTGCAGCCTGTCACGTCTGAGAGTATTTGTGACCAAAGAGCTCCTTTACTTGCTCCTCCGGCGAATACTATTGTTTCTACTTTTATGCCTGTGAATTCTTCTATTTTTTTAAGGTTAATGCTAGAGACTATTGCGGCGTTTTCTTGTAAGCTTCTAAACATTGAAGCTCGGTTGCAAATCTCTGGGTCTATGCTTAGGTTTAAAAAGCTTGGTGCTGCGTGGTACCATTTTCCATATTTCATTGAGTCAGAAAATATTGGTAGGATTCCGTATGAACCTAGAGGTACTTTTGCGGCTTTTTCTTCTAGAACTTCATAAACGTCTACACCGCGTTTAGCGGCTTCTAGTTTTTCCATATCGCAAAAAGCGTCACGGAACCATCGCATAACCAAACCACTAAAAAAGGTTATGCCCTCAGCTTGTGAAAGACCTTGGACTACATGAGGATTTACCCGTATACTCATATCTTTTGGTGGCAGTGTCGAGCTTGGTATGTTTACCACTTGCTGCCAAAAAGAACCACCAAGCACTGCCACATCACCTGCGTTTACCACACCTAATCCTGCTGAGCCTAGTTGAACATCACCACCACCCATGACTACCTGCGTTTTACAAGATAGTCCCGTCTCTTTTGAAGCTTCACTTGTAACATTTCCCATAGGAGTTCCGACTTCTAAGACTTCTGGAAATATCTCGTCTTTAACTCCGATACGTGCTGCCATTTCACTCATCCAGTCACGTCTCTCTAGTGAAAATATTCCTGTTGTTCCACCATTGCTTGGGTCAGTCGCTATGACTCCGCTGAGTTTTGCAAGTATCCAGTCGCCTATCATGGAGATGTTTGCCACTTTTTCATAAATCTCTGGACGGTTGTTTTTGAGCCACATCAAACGCGGAAGAGCTCCAAGAGCAAAGGTTTGACCTGAATGAGCATAAAATTCCTCTTCAAGTCCTGCGAAATTCTCTTTTAGATGCTTTACCTCATCAGCGGCTCTTGCATCTACATTTGCCACTCCCCAAAGTTCCTTGCCCTCTTTGTCATAAACAACAATCCCCTCACGCATACTTGTCGCACTTACTCCTAAAATATCATCCGCATTTATCTTAGCTTCAGCAATGGCGTTTTTTATACACTCTTTTGTTAACTGCCAGTTTTTTTCATAATCAAAACCCATAGAGTTAGGCACACCCATTTCAGCTAAGTGTGTCCACTCATTTTGACTCATAGAGATTTGATTTCCCTTTGTATCAAAGATGACAGCTCGTATGCTTCCTGTTCCTGCATCTATTGCCATAAGATATTTGTTTTGATTCATTTATTTGTCCGTTTTAGATTTTTTGTTTCTTTCAAAGAGAAGTAGATTGCCGCGCTTCGCTTGCAATGACGAGAGAGTGTGTCCAACATCCAATATGCCGCACTTTGCTCGCAATGACAGACAAATATTGTTTCCTCCTTGCAATGACCATCACCGTCACTGCGAGGCTTCAGCCGTGGCAGTCTTGTTTCTGCCCTCGGTGACATTTGAGATTGCCGCACTTTGCTCGCAATGACTGTCATTTGAGCTCTGAGAACTTTTTTGTAAGAGGCTCAGAGTGCAACGAGGATTTGTCCTCTTGCAAAAGAGTCCTCTGTGCGGAGCAAATTTTGTAGATCTAAAAAAGCATCCATTACTTCTTGAGCTTCGCCTGCTCTAGTTCCCAATACTCCATGGCAAAACTATCTGCCTCACTGATGCTTTTGTATCCACCAAGCTTGTCAGCTCTTAAAACCGCTAACATAGTATGCTCTACAATGTCATAAACAATTTTCGCTTGCTCTCGCGTTTTACCAAAACAGACAACCGCTAAGTCTTTGATAATCATGTAGTTTGGAGCTGCGTTTAACATAACTTCGTCATTTGCATACTTTTTAAAATACTCTTCATAATCTGCTATATATCTATCTAGTCCACCTATAAGATCTGTATCTTCCATGATAAGCGGTGCTCTTTTCGTACGGATGATGTGTTCAGGAGTTAAAACGCCACGACTTGCAAACTCTCTTAAATTGGCTTGGCTTGCATAAAACGCTGCCAATGGCGTTTGGTTGATTGCGATGTGAACGTCATGACCTTTGTACTCGCTCAAAACGTTTACGACTCTAGCGATGTCACAATCACTGTGAACATAGTTATGCTCAATATGTACGATTGCATTTTCATCTAAAAATGCTTCAGCAGAACTTACCGCGTTTATCATTTTTGTATACGACTCTTTAGCGTCATTGTCAAAAGTAAAGATACCGTGATTGTGCAAGATTATTCCATCAATTGTGTCCCAGTCAAGCTCTTTTGTCATATCGTATATTTTTTTAGCAAGTAAGAATCCAGGCATAACGTAATCAACAATCAAAAAGTTTGGGAATACTTTGGCGATATCTTCATGTCCATTTACAGAGTTTGAAATGGTAACAACCGCATCCGCATGCGTATGGTCCACAAACTTGTAAGGAATGAGAGCGTGTAAAATGGCTTCAACAGAAGGGTTTGGGGCAGACTTGTCTATCATCGCCGCTTTTTGTCCACTTACCATATCTGTATCGCTAAGTTCATCTAAGGCAGCCATTTCTAAAAGAGTCTTGAGTTTCACAGGTGCAAAACCCTCCTCTTTTATGCTTACTAAATCCCAACCACTTCCCTTTACAAAAAGAATATCTTCACCATCAACTACGCTCTTTACAGAAGTGTTTCCACCACCGTGAAGCACAAGCTCGTCACTCTCTCCTAAAAGATTTGAAGTATAAACGCGAAGCTCTAAATCGCTACTGCATTTTGCTCCAAGTTTATCATTGTACAAATTGTCCATCTCTTATCCTAGCACTTCTAATTCGTCTGAGTATTTGTCCGCACAGTAAGGCTCGTAAGAAGATTTATATACTGCATAATGAGCTGAGGCTTTGTGTCCATCGAGTGCCGCTTCATTTTCCCAAGTCTCTACTGCCATAAATCTTTTTCTATCATTTTCGTACTGAAATATTTCGTAAAAAAGACACCCTTTTTCGGCTTTACTTGGCACAACCATAGCACTAAGAAGTTCTTTCATCTTTGCTTCACTGCCCTCTTTTGCTATAAATGTTACACTTTTTGTTATTGTCATAGTTTAAATCCCTAAATTTTTTAATTTGATTATAGCAAAAGTTTAACTATAATAGAAAATGGATTTATTATTAAGAATAGAAGATATTATTGAACAAAATGGCTCAGATTTTGAGCTGAGTAAACTTTTTAAACAGTATATAAAAGAGTACAAAGAGTCGCTTCCGGAACTTTTTGAGAAAAATCAAGGAAAAGATTTTCTCGTTCGCCATACTAAACAACTTGACTCTATCATCTCACTCATGTACAAGACAGTATTACGACGGGTTTTTGGAAACTACTTACCGATGAAGAGTTCCATTCCTATCGCTATTGTCGCACTTGGAAGTTATGGACGAGAACAACTCTGTGTTCACAGTGACATCGACCTTTTAATCTCATACAGAGATATAGAAGGGTATCAAATAAAGCTCATTATAGAGAAACTTTTTTACCTTGCTTTAGATGCAGGACTCAAACTCGGTCACCGTGTTCATGAAGTCAGTGATCTTTTTAAGGCAAGTCAAGAAGATATTACTATTCGTACCTCTTTAATGGAGTCGCGTTTTATTACTGGTTCTACATTTACTTGGCACTCAACACAAAGAGAACTAAACCAAATCCGTAGATATGAAACAAAAGAGTTTATCCTTGCTAAGATAGAAGAGGCTCAAGTTCGCCGTAAAAAACATCCAAGTTCTATGCAACCAAACATCAAAGAAACGGTTGGAGGGCTCAGAGATTCTCAACTTATTTACTGGATAGCCAATAGCATCTATAATGTAGTTAGCATTCGTGAACTTAGCGGAAAAGTCTTCACCGAAGAGGAGTACAAAGAGTACAGAATCGCGCTTGAACTACTCTTTCGCGTTCGAAGCTCTCTGCACCTCATAACTGGAAAACAAGAGGATAGACTTCTTTTAGAGCATATTCCAAAGGTGAGTTCTGACCTAGGTTTTAAAGACCAGAAAAAACTTGCAGCTAAAGTACTAGAAGCACTTTGGCGAATCAATAACTTTACACAAATTTTTGTAAAGAAAATGGTGCGTTCTTATATAGTCGACCCAAAACGTATCTCTCTGTTTAGACATGCGAGAGTTCAAAAAGGTATTTATAGTCTTGATGGGCGTTTATATGCTTCATTTAACCTCAAGTCACCTTCTATAGATAGTCTTCTTGAACTTCTTGTGACACTTCCTGACATTCACTATAAGTTTGATGCTGGTTTTATAAAGCTGTTTACCTATGCAAATATAGACTATCCACTTAAAACTAGAACATACCAACTCATAAGACAACTTTTTGAACTTAAATATACATACTGTTTTTTAAAACTTTTTTATGATGCAGGTTTCTTGCATAAACTCTTTTTAAATTTCCGTAAAGTAATGTACCTTCCTCAGTTTGATGGATACCATACTTACCCTGTTGATGTCCACTCTATAAAGTGTGTAGAAGCACTTGAAAACATTAAGGACAAGGAGATAGAAGATCTTTATCAGGGACTCAGTAAAGATGAGAAGTTTCTTGTAAAGATAGTCGTCTTTTTTCACGATACAGGAAAAGGAAGAAAACAAGACCATAGTGAAGTAGGAGCGAAACTTATACTACAGTTTGCTAAACATATGAAACTAAGTGAAGAGCTAACAGCAAGAGCTGTTTTACTTGTGAAGCACCATATTCTCATGAGTAGAGTGGCGTTTAAAGAGAACATTCATAATGAAAAGACTCTATACACTTTTATGTCAAAAATAGAAGATGCTAAAAACCTACAACTCCTTTATGTCTTAACTTATGCAGATATCAATGGGGTCAGTGGAGATACATTTAACAACTTCAATGCAAAACTTTTACAAGATCTCTATTATAGTGCCCTAGAAGTTGCGCAAAACAGTAACCGTATAACAGATGCAAAAAAACGCCTTAACATAGAAAAAAGAGTACAGAACCTACCAGAGTTCCAAGAGTTCTCAAAAATAATGCAAAAAAAGATACTCAATATAGAGTCAAACCTCTTCTTTTTTAAACATACACCATTAGATGTTATAAACATTGCTTTAAGAGCGAAAGAGACCCAAGAATTTAGCTACCGAGTAAGTAACCAAAAATCTCTCACTATGGAGATTATCCGACGCATACCTTTAAATTTAGGTTTTTTACTTGCATCACTCGCTCGCTATAGTGTTGCTAATATGGAAATATTTACACTTTTTGATGGAATTAAATACTTTAGAATAGACTTTTTATATAATGTAGATGAACATCAGATTCATGAAGTAGAATCTATAATAAACGCAGCGTTTGATATGCAAAAAGTTGTACCACTCAAAAATATAGATATAAAACGCGAAGAAATTTCTATTGATTGTGCACACTCTTTAACACATGCTGAACTTACAATCCAGACAACAAATCAGCCTGGCCTACTTGCATATGTGATGGATGCATTTGAAAAACTCAATATTAACATCGTAACAGCAAAAATTCACTCGACAAAATACAAGGCAAGAGACAGCTTTCTTATGGACAAAAATGGCGATGTGTGCAATAATGCGGAAGAAGTTTACAAACTACTATCAAGATAGATCTTAAGGAAAAAATATATGTGTGGAATAGTTGGCTATGTTGGAAAGAAAAATACAAAAGAGATTTTACTTGGTGGACTTAAAGAACTTGAATATCGTGGATATGACTCTGCGGGAATTGCAGTACTTCAAAATGGTAAATTTGACAACTTTAAAGCAGTTGGAAAACTTGTAAACCTAGAGGAAAAAACAAAAGGATTTATAACTAATTCTTTTGCTGTAGGTATTGGTCATACGAGGTGGGCAACTCACGGTAAACCAACAGAACTCAATGCGCATCCCCATGTTGGACAAAGCTCTTATGTTGTACATAATGGCATCATTGAAAACTATGCCGAGCTTAAAAAAGAACTTCTTAGCGAGGGCGTTGTTTTTCTAAGCCAAACAGACACTGAAGTCATAGTGCATCAGTTTGAAAAAAACCTAAAATCAAGCGACTCTGCATTTGAAGCTTTTGAGAAAACAATCAAAGAACTCAAAGGTGCTTATGCAATTTTACTTGTAACAAAAAATGAACAAGAGCAGATATTTTTTGCAAAACATGGTTCACCTATGCTTGTAGGGACAAACGCAGACAATGAAAAGTATTTTGCCTCATCAGACACTCCACTCATTGGACATTGTGAGCAAGTAAATTACTTTGAAGATGGTGACTATGGTTTTGTAAGTGCAAATGAAATAAAAATACTTGATAAAGATGCTAATCCAAAAAACCCACACTTTGTAAAACTTTCCACAAACAAACTTTCATCGCAAAAAGATGGTTATAGATTTTTTATGGAAAAAGAGGTTTATGAGCAAACAACAGTGATAGCTGACACACTTCTAGGACGTCTTGGCATTGATGAAGTTCTTTTTGATGAGTTAGACTCTTCACTTTTTGATGGAATCAATGAAGTAAAACTTTGTGCTTGTGGAACATCATACCACTCTGCTTTATCCGCAACATATATGTTTGAACGCTATGCAAAAATAAAAACATCTATAGAAGTTGCATCTGAGTTTCGTTACCGCTCACCAATTATGAGTAAAGATACTCTTTTTGTAGTCATCTCTCAAAGTGGTGAAACTGCCGATACACTTGAAACACTTAAAATGGCAAAAAATGCAGGACTTAAAACACTAGTCATATGTAATGTCGACAACTCTTCAATGGTGCGTTTAGCTGATGCTTGTATCTTAACACGTGCTGGTGTTGAAAAGGGTGTTGCCTCTACAAAAGCATTTGCAACTCAAGTAACAGTTTTTTGGATGCTAAGTCTCTACATCGCAAAACTTAGAAACTCTATGAAAAGTGAAGCGATATCTAAACAGATCGCTCTACTACGAGAAGTTCCTTCTTGTGTTAAAGTAACAGATGAAATGCATGAAAGAATCAAAAGAGTTTCAAAACGCTATCTTCATGGACACGGTTTTTTCTTTATTGGTCGTGATGTGTTTTATCCGCTGGCTCTTGAGGGTGCACTGAAACTTAAAGAGATATCCTATCTTCATGCTGAGGGTTATCCAAGTGGTGAGATGAAACATGGACCTATTGCTCTTGCTGATCCTGAGCTTTTTACAATCGCCCTACTTCCACAACATCTACTCTATGAAAAAGCAAAATCAAATGTAGAAGAGTTGAGTGCGCGAGATAGTACAATCTGTGCAATTAGTGCTCTTGAGTTCGACAAAGCTGATGACTTTATTCCCATAAATAAACGTAGTGATTATATGTTAGAGTTTTTTGAGATGATGGTTGTAGTTCAGCTACTCTCTTTAGAAGTCTCTATAAGGCTAGGAAACGATGTCGATATGCCAAGAAATCTGGCCAAAAGTGTTACAGTAGAATAAACACTTTTCTCTTTCATCTTAAATTTATCTGTTATTAGATATTATAATTTTTAATTATTATATTTTTTTATAGCAGGTATCCATGACAACAAAATCAAAACTTCTTTTTGTGGTAGCAGTAATGCTACTAGGCCTCGGTATAGCGACAATCGTAAATGTTTCACTTAACTTCAGAGATTACAGTATTAAAAATGCTATAGAAAAATCGACCATGACTGCAGCAATCGTAAAAGATGGACTAACCGCCCATATGGTTAACGGAATTATGGATAAACGCCAGTACTTCTTAGAACAAATTTCCAATAATCATGATGATGTAAAAGCACTCTGGCTTGTTCGCTCAGAAAATGTTATAAAACAGTATGGTCCAGGTTTCAATAATGAAACTGTACGTGATGCTATTGACAAGCAGGTACTAAGCACTGGAGAGATGGTTACACAAATCAGTGAAAAGACCAATAAAATTCTTATGCGAGTCTCTATTCCTTATAATGCAAATAAAAATTCAGTCGGTACAAACTGTATGGAGTGCCACAATGTCCAAGCTGGTGATACACTTGGAGCGATAAGCATGGAGTTTGATATAACAGATATGCGTAACACTGGTATGCTTACTATTGTAAAGATTTTAGGTATTAATGTACTCTTTATAATTATCGTTCTTTTCTTAATCAACTACTATGTTACTCCATATATGAAACTATTTGCCAATATGCAAGAGGGAATTACTAAAGCATACAGTGGTGATTTTACACATGAGTTTAAAAGTAGTGTAAAAGGGGATGCTAAGCACATTGTCTCGCAACTCAATACACTTTTTAGAAAAATGCAAGATACGTTTGGTGATATCAAGTACAACTTAGCTACTTTCATCCCTCAAGGTTGTGTTTCTACAGCTGATCCACTTTATGAAGCTAAAACTATTATTGGCGAGCTTTCAGATATTTACAAATTCAAAAAAACTATTGAACTCGACTCATCAAAAGAGATAGTCTATGGAAGAATCATGGATATCTTAAGAAATAAATATCACCTTACAAGTTTTGCATTTTATGAAGTAGATATCAAAACAGCATCTCGAAAACTTATAAATCTCGATGACGGTTTTACAATATGTCATACAAATGTTAATAGCGATGCTCTTTTATGTCGTGCACAAAGAACCAAAACAGATATTATCTCGACTGAGTTTATTAATCTTTGTCAGAATTGTGATGCCAATGGTATGGAGTATATATGTATTCCTTTTACTATTAATCAAGAGAATTCAATCATCATCTCTATAACAGCAAGTAGCTCTAATGAGATTACAAAAGTAAATAGCCAAATCCCTAGTATAAAGAACTATTTAGAAGCGGCTAAACCTGTGATTGAAAGTCGTATTTTAATGGAAAAACTACGAGATACTTCTCTTCGTGATGGTATGACGGGACTATATAACAGAAGATTTTTAGAAGAGTTTATTGACAAGGTGATGAATCAAGCACAAAGAGCCAATGAAACATACAGTGTACTCATGGTAGATGTGGACTTCTTTAAAATGGTAAATGACACATATGGACATGATATAGGGGACAAAGTTATTGTAGCGATTGGAAAACTTTTAAATGAAAGCATTCGTAATGCTGACCTCGCAATTCGCTATGGTGGAGAGGAATTTGTTGTTCTTTTACACAATGCAACTGATGAGGGAACAATGGATGTAGCCAGTAAAATCCATTCTGCTTTTGCTGATTTAATCTTTGATGTAGGAAATGGAGAAACGATGCAAAAAACCATGAGTATAGGTATAGCAAAATTCCCTGTCGATGGAGATACTATATGGAAATGTATCAAGTTTGCTGACACAGCTCTGTATGTAGCTAAAACAACTGGTAGAAATAAGATAGTAGTTTATGATGCAAAAATGTCTGAAACAGAAGGTCTTAGATAGAAGGTCTCAAATAAAAATATTTTTACCTCTGTAAAAATATACACTAAACTTTCTTTCTTTCTTTAAAAATTTGGCATAAAAAAAGCCCGAATATGCAAAAGCATATCGGGCTTTTTTAGTTTAAATGCAAATGTCTAGTGACATCCACATCCTGTACCACAGCTTTCACCTTCACTCTTAGGTGCTGCAGCTTTTGGAGCTGCTGTTGAACAAGCTGAAACACCTGGAGGTGTAGTTGGCTGAACACCAGCATTATCAACACCACCATTAGCATTAATCTCTTCAATAGTTGACCAAATCGCTGCTGCTGCTGCTGCAAAACGTTTTGCTGACTCTGAAGTAGGACTAGCAAATGTCACAGGTTTTCCTTCATCTCCACCAGTTCTTACACTTGGCTCAATTGGAATCTCTGCAATAATTTGAGTATTAAACTCTTTTGCCATTGGCTCAGATGTACCTTTACCAAAGATATCATACTCAACACCAGTATCTGGAGCGATGAATCCACTCATGTTTTCAATAATACCTGCAATTGGAATATTGAGTTTTTGAAACATATTTAATGAACGACGTGAATCATCTAAAGAAACTGACTGTGGTGTAGTTACTGTTAAACCAGCAGTTACAGGTACAGCTTGTGCAAGTGATAATTGAGCATCACCAGTTCCAGGAGGCATATCGATAACTAAAATGTCTAGTTCTGACCAAACGATATCACGTAAGAATTGTTCAATTGCTTTCATTATCATAGCACCACGCCAGATAAGAGCTTGACCCTCTTCCATAAGTGAACCCATAGACATCATCTCAATTCCATATGCTTTAATTGGAAGTACTTTATTTCCATTAACTTCAGGTTTTACATCTGCAACACCTAACATACGAGGGATATTTGGACCATAGATATCTGCATCTAAAAGACCTACTTTAAGTCCTTGAGCTGCTAGAGCTATAGCAATATTTACAGATGAAGTTGATTTACCAACACCACCCTTACCTGAACTTACCATTAAGAAGTTTTTCACTTGAGGTGCTATATTTTTACCTTGTGAAGATGATTCTTTTGGCATTTGTGGAGCTTTAATATTACAGTTTACAGTTGTAGCACCTGCAGTTTTTAAAGCTTCTGTTGCTTCATCTTTAATCTGTTGTGCAACTTCAGGAGCACTTGATGTAATCTCTACAGTAAAACTTACATTTGTTCCATCTATAGCAATAGAATTTACAAATCCAAAAGTTACAATATCTTTGGTAAAACCAGGATACATAACTTTACTTAGAGCTGATTTTACAATTTCTTCAGTCATAAATAATTTCCTTTTATTTGATTTTTATTATTTTCGTAGGATAGCATACCTAAATAAGACAAAAATAGTCTTCTTTAGGTAATTTCTTTTTTTAAGCTAGAAGAGCTGCTTCTTCAGCCTCTTCCTTCTCTTTAGTTTCATCGATGATTTTCTGAATTCCTTCAGGATTATCCATAATTTCTTGAGTAATTTTGTATGAACAAAATTTTGGTCCACACATAGAACAAAATTCTGCTTCTTTAAATACATCTTGAGGAAGAGTTTCATCGTGATATTCACGAGCTCTCTCACTATCAAGCGCTAATTCAAACTGTTTTTCCCAGTCAAATGTATAACGAGCATCACTCATTTCATCATCTACATCACGTGCACCTTTACGACCACGAGCAATATCAGCAGCATGAGCAGCGATTTTGTAAGCGATAATACCTTCACGTACATCTTCAGCGTTTGGAAGACCTAAGTGTTCTTTTGGTGTTACATAACACAACATTGAAGCACCATGCCATCCACCAACAGCTGCACCAATAGCAGAAGAGATATGATCATATCCAGCTGCGATATCAGTAACTAATGGGCCAAGAATATAAAAAGGAGCTTCATGACAAAGTTCTCTTTGAATTTTCATATTACGTTCAATTTGATTTAATGGAACATGACCTGGACCTTCAATCATAACTTGAACATCTTTTTCCCATGCTCTTAATGTAAGCTCACCAAGAACTTTAAGCTCACCAAGTTGTGCATCATCAGAAGCATCTGCTAAACAACCAGGACGAAGTGAATCTCCAAGTGAAAGAGAAACATCATACTTAGCACAGATATCTAAGATGTCATCAAACGCAGAGTAAAAAGGATTTTCTTTATGGTAATGCATCATCCAAGCAGCCATTAAAGAACCACCACGAGAAACAATACCCATCTTACGTTTTGCAACTTTTGGCATAGTTTCAAGTAAGAAACCTGCATGAATAGTAAAGTAAGAAACACCTTGTTTTGCTTGGCGTTCAAGAACTTCAAGCATAACTTCAATAGTTAAATCTTCAATATTGTTTCCAACATCGTGTAAGATTTGATAAATTGGCACTGTCCCGATAGGAATTTTAGAAGCTCCAATAACTGCTTTACGAATTTCATCTAAGTCACCACCAGTTGAAAGGTCCATAGCAGTATCAGCTTTATAGTGCTGAGATACTTCCATCTTTTCAACTTCACCTAATACATCTGAAGCAATTGCTGAAGAACCAATATTTGCATTGATTTTACATTTACTTGCTATACCAATTGCCATTGGCTCTAATGATGTATGGTTAACATTTGCAGGGATGATTAAACGCCCACGTGCAATTTCGCTACGAACTAGCTCAGGAGATAAATCTTCTATCTCTGCAACATACTTCATTTCTTGTGTGATTATGCCCTGTTTTGCATAATACATTTGCGTACGCACAGGATCGTTTTCTCTCTCTTTTACCCATGAAGATCTCATAGTTTCTCCTAAATTTTATATTTGTTACTATATATACATGGAAATATAATCAAATAAAGTTAATCTAATATAAAGTATATCAGTTGATAATATTATTTATATACTAATTTTAAGAATTAGTAGACTTTTCACACATATTGAAGATAAAAAAAAGAATTAAGTGTGTATAATTTGGTAACACTTTATATTTTAGGAGATGCTTTGTCAAATATAACTCTTATTATGCTTGCCGCAGGCCAGTCATCTCGCTTTTCTATGAATGTCAAAAAACAGTGGCTTAGAATTGGACATGACCCTTTGTGGTATTTTGTAACGCAAAAACTACAAGAGTCTAAAGATTTTTCTCAAGTAATTGTTGTTGCATCAAAAGATGAAATACCTTTTATGTGCAATTATGCAGATTGGAAATTTGTGCAAGGTGGTAACACTCGTCAAGACTCTTTAAAAAATGCTCTTTCAGATATAGAAACAGAATATGTACTAGTAAGTGATATAGCACGTGCTTGTGTTAGCGATGAACTTTTAGAAAGAATAATTTCTAAACAAAATAATGCTGATTCTATTGTTCCCTACCTTAATGTTACAGATACCGTTGTATATGAAAACAGTACTATAGATAGAGAGAAGGTAAAAAGAGTTCAAACACCGCAACTGTCACGGACTTCAGTACTAAAAAGTGCACTTATGCAAGAAAAAGAGTTTACAGATGAAAGTAGTGCAATCGTTGCGAATGGTGGCACACGAGAATTTGTTCTTGGTGATGAAGAGGCACATAAGATAACTTTTTCACATGATTTAAATAAACTTCCTTGCTTAGATGCTCCTTCTGGTGACACTCTAAGCGGAAATGGCTTTGATGTACATGCATTTGACAAAGATGGAACCATGTGGCTTGGTGGTGTTGAGATAGATTCGGAGTTTGGTTTTAAAGCACACAGTGATGGTGATGTAGCCATTCACTCTCTCATCGATTCACTTTTAGGAGCTGCTGGAATGGGTGATATAGGGATGCTATTTCCTGACAATGATGAACAATACAAAGGTGTAGACTCAAAAGAACTACTCAAGATAGTCGTTCAAAAAATTTATAACTTTGGATTTGTTATAGTTAATGTTGACATTACAATTGCAGCAGAAAAACCAAGAGTTTCAAAATATAAGCAAGAGATGAGAACAGTACTTGCTCAGATTTTAAACATAAACCCAAGTCGCGTAAATATAAAAGCAACTACAACTGAAAAACTAGGCTTTATCGGTAGAGCTGAAGGTGTTGGTGTGATAGCCAATGCAAATTTAAAATATTTTAACTGGAAAATGATAGGACAACAATGAAAATACTAATTATAGAAAACGAAATTTACTTAGCACAAAGTATAGCTACAAAACTAGGCGAGTTGGGTCATGTATGTGAAATGTGTACATCAACAAAAGATGCTATTAAAAGCCATAACTACGATGTAGTATTACTCTCTACAAATATCAACGGTCAGGATTTTAATCCTGTTATTGAAACATTTAAGAGATCTATTGTAATTCTTATGGTTTCATACATATCAAACGATACCGTTTCCAAACCTCTCTCAGCAGGTGCAAAAGATTATATTCTTAAACCATTTATGATTGAAGAGCTTATTCGTAAGATTGACCACTACCAAGATTATGAAAAACTTAAAAAACGCAATGATGCTTATGAAAAGTACCTTGCACATAGTTTTATGTCGGCTAAACATGAACAAAATCTCAATGTAGAATTACCAGTTTTTGTCTCTTCAAGTTTTCAAAAATATGCTGATTCTTTTGCATTTGAGTATGCACAAAAACAAAACTTACCAATTCATTTTTTAACACTCAATGATGCAAAGGCTATGAGTACTATTAACTCTCTGCCTCAAAACTGTGTAATTTATATCATAGATTACCAAGTCCTTAAAAAGAGTGACAAAAAAGTTTTTTGTGATCTAATAGCAGAAAAAAATGCCATCATTTCTAGTACTGAAAAGATAGAAGATGTTGCATATCCAGTTATAGAAATAAAAAGTGAAAACAATGTTTTTGATAAAAGCGAAATTTTACCAATTGAAGATTATGTGAAATTTATTGTGTTGAATTATCAAGACAAATACCCAGACACAGAACTATCTAAAAAACTGGGTATAAGCAGAAAAAGTTTATGGGAAAAGCGTAAAAAATATGACATCATCAAGAAAAAATAAAACTCTTTACATAGATAAAGAAGCGGCTTCGGCATTAGAACTTGTAGCAGACTCTCTTCTCCTTCCAGTCACTGGACTTATGAACGAAAAAGAGTCAAAAAGTGTTTTAGAAACTGGAATGATTGGCGATAAATCATTTCCATTTCCTTTTATTTTAGCTCCATCTGGAAGAAAAAATGAACTTATGATTCCTAAGTTAAAAGCTGGGGATGAAGTGACTATTATCTGTGATAGAGAAGAGTTTGCTACACTTATAGTAGAAGAGACTTTTGCAATCAATCCAAAAGATAGAGTAAAGCAGATATATGGAACTGACGATGTAACACATCCCGGTGTCAAAGCAACTCTAAAGCGCCTTGGTTCTTGGGCACTCTGCGGTAAATACACCGTACACAACAAACAAGAAAATCCAAATAGAATCAAAATAGAAAATGCAAAAAAACTCATAGGTGCGAAACATACTACCTCTTTAGTAATGGGAGCAAACCCTCTTCATCGTGCACATGAACGCCTTATTCGTCAAACACTTGATGGAACAGACTTGCTTGTTATCTTTTTGCTCAAGCCATATAACGATGCTAATCTCAGTTATGAGATAAGAAAAGAAGCCTTAGAGTATTTTGTAAATAACTACTTAACAAAAAGTCGTGTTGTTATTATTCCACTAGAGAACAGCTATATCTTCGCAGGCTACAATGAAATCATAATTGATGCTATTGTTGCAAACAATTATGGCTGTGATTCATTAAAGATAGGGAGAAACCACTCAGGTTTGGGAATGTTTTATGACTCAAACTCCTCAAATAAATCTATAGTTGACCAGATAGTGGGAATTGACATAGAGATAAAAATTTCTAGCGAGTATGTTTACTGTGACGAGTGTAAAACACTTGTAAGTAAGAACACCTGTCCTCATGGTCAACATCACCAAATTTCTTATCACTCCGACTCGATTTTGCAACTCTTAGAAGCTGGAATACTTCCTCCTGCTGTTCTCATAAGAAAAGAGATATCTTCATTTATACTTTCTAAACTCCATCCAAACAGATTTAAGAACTTAGAAAAGCTATACTATGATACTTTTGCAACACAGGGTCTCCTTGAAGAGCATACTGAAAAAGATTTTTATCTAGAGCTTATGAAGCTGTATCAAACAACGTCATTGACATAAACAGAGGAAATACTACTTATGAATTTAATTTTCTCTGCACTTATTTCATCTTTTCTAGGCTTAGCAATCTTAATATATTTAGATGCGAGTACACTCTTTTTAGCTGCCCTACTTCTCTCTATAATAGCTATTAAAACACTTAATAAAGGTGACTTTTTAGATAAGTTAGTTGGTATGTGGTTTGCCCTAAGCGTTTCACCTGCCGTAGGTGTAAACATAGCAGAAATAGCAGGTCTGAGTAATGGTTTTTTAATTCAAGCCTTACTCTCATTTTTCTTTTTTATCTATTTTTACATGACAAAACCTTCAATTATTCAAAGACTTTACAACTATGAAAAGGCTGGTGTTGGAGTAGTTGTTAGTAGTGCTATAGCAGGTTTTGCAGCGGGGATACTCAGTGCTGCATTGTGGCAGGCTTATTTACAAATAAACCCATAAAATATCTTCTAGTAAATTTCTTTTACTCGTCCAACTTCTCCACTCATCAAACGAACTTTGATGCCATGTGGATGAGTAGTAGACTTCGTCAAAATATCTCTGACAATTCCATCTGTAAGATAACCAGTATCTTGGTCTTGTTTTAAAACTATTGCTACACTCTGCCCATGTTTTATATTTGCTCTTTTTGTTCCATCTAACATAGTTTATATCATCAGTGGATCGTTAGTAGCTTCGATCTCTTCAAAATCTTCAATGATAGTATCAAACATCTTCATAGTCTTCTTAGCCTTGACTATATGCTCGTCAAATATCTCTTTTGATGCAGGAAATGCTTCTGAGAGTTCTGTATAAATTAAGATACGTCCATTTATATGCTTATCTATTTCATTAAAAGCATCTTTGAGGTACTGTCTCTTTGTTGTGTGTCTAAAAAGTGCTCTTACCATCTTGATACGCTCTTTAATAGGTATAGACTCATCAATGCCTTCTGCTATTCTTTTAATGTCAATACGAGAGAGATAAACACCACTTATAGAAGGTGCTAAAAGTTTCGCTGTAAGTGCATCCACAAATTGAGGGACAGGCTCTTCATCTACAGCATCTCCTGCATCTGGATTTTGTACATGTGTTCCATCTTCTGGCTCTAGTGAACATTTCTCATTCACAAATTTATCAAACTCTGCTCTTAAATCACTCAAATCTTCATGGTTCATAATTATTTCCTTATTTAGTTATTTCTGTATAAGCTTTCTGTGTTAATTTCTCTAGTAAATCATCATAACTTACACACTCAGCATCTAATTCAATTGCACGCTGCTTAAGAGAAGAAAATTGATTCTTATTTTTCATGTCTATGTTTACTTTTGCAAGTTTGTCTATCATTCTTAGATGCGCCATATCTGAAAAGTCTAACACTACATCAAAGCTAGAAAAATCTACATTCATATCTTGTGCTATTCTATTCATGTCCGCGTTTTGTACTTCAACTTCTGTAGTAAATGCCATTAACTCTTCTAAGTTGTCATTAAAATAACTTACATTAAAACCACAAGCTAAAAACGAAAATGCTTTAGCATAATGATTTACTCCAATGATAGCAATCTTTGAAGCAAATATATCTTTGAGGTGCTCAGTTAAAACTCTTACACTAAAGATGTCTCCTCTGAGTGTTTCTCCCTCTTTGTAGATGATGTCACACATGCCACTGCGTTTTACCATACTTGAGGCATTATCTAAGATTTCTACAACCTGTGTCACATACTCACTTGAGATTACAGCTCCATTTACATGTGATTTTTTCATGTTGCTCACCGTAAAGTAAAGATCATCTTCTCGGATATTCATAGGTATCATCATAGTGTCTGCACTATTTTCTTTAAACATTTTGTTTATAATTGCAGAAAATCTACTTGAACCTGCTTCTTCACCTATATAGCCAAAAAGTTTTGTTTGCTGAGATATCTGATTGTCATTGTTCATCATGCTCTATATCCTCTTTTAAAAATCATCTTTAATTCCCCAAAGCTCTCGAGCCTCTTCCTCTTCTATCTTACATCTATAGCAGAGTCTATCACCACTGTTTGTACTAAAAACCACATTACACTCATCACAACGTTTTACCTTAAAAGATACAAGGTTTTGTACCTCTGGTTCAAAAAACTCTTTTATGTTGTAAGAGTTTGAGAGTGTAATGGCGTTTGGTGCACATACATCATGACAAATATGACACTTTACACAAAGAAAAGGATCAAAATCTATCTTAGAGTTTTTGATATTTGAAGTTAGTGCTCCAGTTGGGCAAACTCTATAACACATCTGACAGACTGTACAAGCCTCTTCATCCATAATCTTTTGAGAAGTAAAGCTCACCTCTGTAGCATCAACTATATGAAACTGTGATGGCTTTTGCACTCTTTTAATAGCGGTGAAAAATATCTTGCGTCTCTCTGGAATAACCTTGCGTTTTAAAAGGGCTATGTCCTCTTTTTGCAATGTATGTTCGACCAACTCATCACTTGCTTTTTGTACTTCATTTTCAAAACTATGTTTTACTTTTCCCACAGTTTGTAAGTTGATGGCGTTTAAAAAATCTCTTCTGTTAGAGCCTTCGCTCTCATCTACATAAGAGACATTTTCTAGCTTGATTTGTGCCTCATTTTCCATAGCTTCTAAGAGATATGTCGCTTCTTCATAGTTTTCTTGAATCAACTTTTTACAAGTAGAAGCTATCTCACACTCATTGCAATAAGCCATGTCAAAAACTATCTCTTTTTTTAGAACTGCCATAGAGATAATGTGCTCAACGCTAAGGGCTGATATACATGGAACATTTTTTCTACAAGAGATAAGATTTTCTTCACTCTCTACAAAGTCAAAGAAAAAGTTTGTCGCACTAAACTCATCTAGTTTTAGTGCTTCACTTGGACATACCGCTGTACAAGCTCCACAAGTCACACAGGCAGAAAAATTTATAGAGGGTAGTGGTTTGCCAACGACAATAGCGTTTGTTGGACAAACTACTTCACACTTGTTACACTCACTATCTACACTCAAAGAGCGTACACAAGAGCCCGCGTTTAAAGCTAACATTCTAGACTATACAAGCCCATTAAGATATTCGTTATCGCTTAGGATAAACTCTAAAGCCATCTCAGCAGCGTCATAATACAATGGCGTTCTTGACTCATACTTCATGTTTATAAGATACATTGGTGCCCATCGTACAAGATGCTTGTTTAAAAACTCTTTTTGTACACTTTGCAACTCTTTAACAGCTCTTGTATCATTTTCATTAGCGGCTTTAAGCTCTGCTGCACATAAGTGGTGCATAAACTCTAACTCAATTCCAATATGATCAGCTGAGACAGTACGAGAGATTTCATAATCTACCATAAAATCATAAGCACTATACATATCTGTCACTGGATTTGCTCCACCTGTTTCAACCATTTGGTCATCTCTTGTATAAAATGTTTCATATGGAATAAGGTGAAGAACTGAAAGATTTACAAAGTCTGGATTTATATACTCTTCTAGAAGTTTTTTCTCATCCATTGTATGAAGTGGTTCCCACCCTTTTAATGTTGGAAAAAAATCTAAAATGGCTTCATCTTTTTTTATCATCTTGAGAGTATCTACTTCTAACTCTTGAAGTAACACACGGCTTAAAAGTGCATAAATATTTACTCTTGATTCTGTTTGTTGCATTATAAAATTCTTTGTATTAGTATTGAAAGTGATGATTTTATCACAAGATACTGAAACTACAATTATAAAAGCTAATTATCTCTCTTAGTCCATTTTTTCCGTGTAAATTGAGAGTGATGGGAACGCAAACTCTAAAGAATTTTTCTCTAATATCTCCATGATTTTGTGCATCACATCCTCTTTTGTATCAAGCCATTCATTCCAAACAACTGATTTTGAAAAACAGTAAATCATTATGTTTATGCTTGAAGGACCAAACTCATCTAGGTTTACTAAAAGAGTCTTTTTCACACCTTCTAAATCATCTCTTGAAACTAACTTTGCCATATCTGATGGATAGTGCTCATGTATTGTATTTATAGTCGCTATACCTGAGTGATTTTCCAACATTTCTCTTATATCATTGACGGCGTTTTTTAAATCTTTTGATTTTGAACTATACTTCACACCAATAGTCATTTTTATACGTCGGCCTAGTGTTCTTTTGTTCCAGTTTTTCACATCTGCGTTTGCAAAGGTTCCATTTGGGATTGCGATTAAAGCGTTATCAAAAGTTCTTAGTGTTGTTACTCTTAGCCCGATTTCAACGACTACTCCCTCTTTTCCATTTACCTCTACCCAATCACCTTGAGAGAAGACATCACTCACTAAAATAGAAACAGTACCAAAAAAGTTTGAGATAGTATCTTTTGCAGCAAATGCCACTGCAAAACCACCTATACCAAGTCCTGAGAGAACAGCTGTTAGATTGACTCCTGCAAAAAAGAGCACAACCAACAAGCCAATAACGACAATAATAAAATTCAGTATTTTTATACCAACATTTATCAAATCGTTTTTCATTTTTGCATCTGAGTTTTGAACATCACAGAGCTTTATCTTGGCTATAGTGTTTATAAGTCTATAAACAATAAAAGTTATACAGATTACATAGAGTATATTGAAAATGTTTGAAACAGTTTCATCTGTGCTAAAACTATTATAGACATATAAAATCATATTTAGATTTATTATGAGTATAAGTAATTCAAGAGGATATTTTTGAACATCCAAAATCTGATGAGAGTATTTTTTAAGAGAGTCTATCTGCAAGATATAGTTTTGCAAAGAGACGTAAACTATCTTTCTAAAAAAGTATACACTTAAAATCAAAAAGAAGATAAAAATCAACTTCATAACACTTAAGCCATAATCGTATAATACGGCATCAACTTTTTGCACTACAGGATTTTCATTGACAAGTACAGCTAAAGATATAAGATGATATTTTGAGTATCTGTTAAGACTAAACATTTTTTTGTCAAACTTATAAAGATAACTCACTATATCATTGCTAACCTCATAGAGAGCATAGTACTCTTTTATGTTATTTTGTGCTTCTGTTAGTATGCTTGATTGAGCAGGAAGCTCTAAGTAAGAGTGATAATCTTCACTATAAATTTCATCCACTTTTTTTCTATACTCTAAAATGTTCTTATTAAGTTTCTCTTTGTAAGTATCTATGTCTTCAGACTCTAAAGAGAGTAAGATATTTTTTATCATAAGATTTTGATTTTTCAAAAGTAAAAGCATTTTTAATTTTACTTCGTCTCTTAATCTTGCGTAGTCATTACCTGCTCTTTTATTAATAGCTATAATTTTCTTCGTTGCAAAGATATCATTATCATACAAGTCTAAGTTTTGGATAAACTCTTCTTTGTTTGACATCATATAATTGAGTGCTTTTTCATAAAGCTTATTCTGTTTGCCAAGAAGATTTGCTATCTCCTCTTGGGTAACATTTGCATCATTGATTTTATACACCAGTTTTATTTGTGTCTCTATAAAAGGTGTAAGCTTTACATCTGCACTTAATGTAATCGTGAAAAAGAGAAAAAATATTGCTAAAAATTTATACATAGAAGTCCTTAAATCCCCTCAGCAATCATAGCATCAGCTACTTTCTTAAATCCCGCAATATTCGCACCATCAACATAATTACCTTCTACACCATAGTCTTTAGCAGTAAGAGCAACACGTTTAGCGATTTGTTGCATAGTTGTTTTTAGTTTTTCATCTACCTCTTCAAAACTCCATCTTCCCATTGAGGCGTTTTGTGCCATTTCAAACTCACTTACAGCAACTCCACCTGCGTTTGCAGCTTTTGCAGGTGAAAAACATATTTTGTGTGATAAGAAATCATTAATTGCTTTTGGAGTACAAGGCATGTTCGCCCCTTCTGTTACACTCACAACACCGTTTACTATAAGGTTTTGAGCATCTATATCTGAAAGCTCATTTTGTGTTGCACAAGGAAATGCTGCATAACAGGGGATATCCCACACAGCATGTCCACCTTCTGGATACTCATCAAGAGAAATGTATTTTGCTTCTGAGTGTACTTTTGTATACTCTTCTAGAGAAGTACGGCGTTCTAGTTTTATCTCTTTAAGTAGCCCTAAGTCAACCCCACGAGGATCATAAATTGTTCCTTTTGAATCTGAACAAGTAACAGGAATTGCACCAAGATCTTGTAGTTTCTCTATGGCATGAAGTGCAACATTTCCTGCTCCACTTACTGTACATACTTTTCCACTAAGTGGCTCTTTACCTTCCATCTCTAGCATTGTTTGTGTAAAGTAAACTGCACCATATCCTGTTGCTTCAGGACGCATAAGTGAGCCACCAAATACAAAAGGCTTACCAGTTAAAATTCCCTCATACGAAGAGGTGATTTTTTTATACTCTCCAAAAAGATACCCTATCTCTCTAGCACCTACTCCAATGTCACCCGCTGGAACATCTATGCGAGCACCTATATACTTATGGAGTTCTGTCATAAACGCCGAACAAAACTTCATCACTTCAAAATCTGACTTGCCTTTAGGATCAAAGTCACTTCCACCTTTAGCTCCACCTATTGGAAGCCCTGTCAAAGAGTTTTTGAGAATCTGCTCGAAACCTAAAAATTTTAAAATTCCCTCATTTACACTTGGATGAAAACGCAGACCACCTTTGTATGGCCCAAGAGCATTATTAAACTGAACGCGAAAACCTGTATTTACTTGTATATTTTGATTATCATCTAACCATGTAACTTTAAACTTTATAACTCTATCCGGAACTACGAGTCTCTCTAAAATTGCATGTTTTGTATACTTTTCATCTGCTTCAAGAAGCGGGGCTATTGAATAAATAACTTCTTCCATCGCCTGATAGAAAACTTTATTTTCATTACAATCCCCATTCTCAAACTTTTTAATCTCTTGTTCTGTTATTGACATATATATTCTTCCCATTTTTATTTAAACGATATTATAGCTTGTTTTGTTATATCCATAAAGTTGATAATTCTCTTAAGATAAACAAAGAAAACATTATGATGTCTGCTTAATATATAAATTACTATAATTCTAAAAAACAAAATCGACGAGGCAATACTAGTGAAGAGAATCACTCATCTTAAAAACGTTAAAACAACTCTTTAAACATGCAAAACCTAGAAATTTCACAAGCAACAAAAATTGTCTTAGTAGGTGCTTCAACTGGAGGACCCGGACAGATACAAAAAATCATAAACTCTTTGCCACAGCTTCACAATACATCAATCATAATAGCTCAACATATGGCATCAGACTTTATGCCAAGTTTTGCAAAAAGAGTTCAGAGTCACACAGCCTTAAATGTACATATAGTAAAAGACGGGCAGAAACTCGAGAGTTCTAGTATATTTATATGTGAAGGCAACACTCAAATTAAACAGAAAAACTCTCGCTTGATCTTTGAACAAGAGAAGAGTTCTACTGACTCTTATAACCCAAATATCAACTACATTTTCAACTCCTTTTGCACACTTACAAATGAACTTGAAATTTTGTGTGTAATTCTTACAGGAATTGGTGATGATGGTATTGAAGCATGTCAAAACCTTAAATCTTTAGGGGTTAGATGTATCACAGAGAGTTCAAGGAGTGCTATTGTTGATGGTATGCCTAGTCGTGCAAGAGCCAATATAAAAGAGATAGAGATTGATGATATAGAAAATATAGTAAAAAAAATAAGTGAGTTTTGTAAATAATGTTTGATTTTTTTAAAAAGAAAAAAAGTGCTCTTAAAGAGCCTACTAAAGAGGTGCATATTGAAGATTTTAGTAATCCTGAGAATATCGCCACATTTTTCCATAATGAAACGGGCATTACTTTTGAAAAGCAGATGAGTATACTCAAGAGTAAACTAAGCTCATTTTGTAGACAAAGAGCTATCTACTCCTTTGGAGAACTTTTAAATAAGATAAAAATTGATGCGGACTTAAAGCAGGAGCTCATAGACCATCTTACAACAAATGAAACATTTTTTTACAGAGAAACAAAGCAGATAGATGAGCTTGTAAACCTTGTAAAAGAGTCTCATTCAAATATAACTATACTTTGCGCACCTTGTGCAACAGGTGAAGAACCCTACTCCATAGCTATAGCACTATTAGAAGCAGGTGTAAGTGCTTCAAGTTTTAGCATACTTGGCATTGATATAAACTCAGATGCAATCACTAAAGCACAAGAGGCAAGTTATACACAAAGGCATGTGAGAAACTTAACACCCAAAATGATTTCTACATACTTTGATACTCAAGGGGATAAGTATATTTTAAACTCAAACATCAAGTCACTTGTCACTTTTAAAATTGCAAATCTTTTTGATAGCTCTTTTGGTTCACTCGGCAAATTTGACTTTGTTTTTTCAAGAAACATGTTGATTTATTTTGATAAAGAGACAAAACAAAGAGCCAAATCAATCTTAGAAAGTATGCGAAAAGAGAGAAGGCATGAGGTCTTTTTTGGACATGCTGACCTTTTTTAAAAAAGTAGACTCTTATAAAACTATATAAAGCCAAGCCATAACAACTAGCGGACCAATCAAACCAGCAATAGCTCCTATAGTAAGAAAATCTTTTGCATCTAGTTTTTTACTCGCGTATATAACGGCATTTGGAGGTGTAGAAACTACTAAGCACATTGCAAATGAAGCACTTAAAGCTACTGCTATAACTACCATTTGTGAGGCACTCTCACTTATGCTCATAGCAAGTGCAATGACAATAGGAAGCATAATGTTTGTAGCCGCGGTGTTACTCATGAAATTTGAAACAATCACAACAACATAAGAAAAGATAAACATCATCACAAGCACACTCAGAGTATCTGTAGAAATAAGAGTTGCAAACCACACGTCAAGTCCAGTACTTGAGACGCCAAGTCCAAGACTTAAGCCACCAATGATAAGAATAATAACATCCCATCGAATACTAGCTATATCATCCGCGTCAATAATACCAAAGAGTGTAAAACCTATGATAGGAATAAAAGAGACAACGGCAATTGGAACATTGTGAAGTGGGCTTGTTAGCCACATTAAAATAGTCAAAGTAAAGAGCAATATAGTTATATTTTTTTTCCAACTTGGAAGTGTCGGAATTTTAGAAAACTTCTTCGTTGAGTCATCAAAGTGCTCTACCTCTTTAATGGATGTTAGATTAATAAAATTTTCATTTGAGGGATAAAGTTTTAGTACGGCGAATCTAAGTACTAAAGTTACTATCAAAGCAGGAGGAAGTGCTAAAAACATCCATCCTATAAATGAAGGGGCATCACTTCCTAATATACCAACTGCGATGGCGTTTGGAGGTGTTCCTATGATGGTACTCATACCTCCAAGGTTCGCGCCTATCATCACGGCTAAGAAGATAGTCTTTCTAAAAGGATTATTATTTTTTATGTGTACAAGAAGAGGAATGAGAATAGTCATCATCATAGCAGCTGTCGCCGTGTTTGAGACGAACATAGAGAGAGTAAAACTAATGGCTATAAGCCCTGTAACAATATTTTTTGGTTTTGAACCAACGATAAAGAGGACTTTTTTAGCAAGCCAAACATCCAACTTTGTTTTTGAAGCAGCTGCTGCCATTATAAAACCAGCTAAAAAGAGAAATATTAGAGGTGAAGACCAAGGCTGTAGATAGAGCTTCCAATCACTTGAACCACTACTAAAGTTGAAATCAGGAAAGCCTAAAAGTACAATTTCTAAAGCCACAACAAGAAGAGAAACTGCAAACGCGGGAATCGCTTCACTTATCCAAAGTCCAGCAGCGAAAAGAAGTATAAATAGAGTGTAGTTTGCTTCTACTGTAAGTGTATAACTCGGTACAAATGCAAGCACATAAGCAAGAAGAAAAGAGAGAGTAAACGCTGTAAAAACAAACCTTAAGGATAGACTATATGCAGTGTTAGTAATTTGTCTAAGATATCTTCTTGTGTCTAACATAGGGAGGCTCTTGTGTTATATTTTTGCAATTATATCTTCAAATTCTTTTGTAATGTCTGTTTTTTGTTCTATATTTTTACACTCTATTGTATGAATGTAGAGTGTATCATCTTTAAGCTCAAGTGTTAAAGTCCCAGGTGTGAGGGTGATAGAGTTTGCAAGAAGAAGCTTTTTCCAGTCACTTTTTAACTCTGTTTTGACGCCAACGATTGCAGGAGAGAGCTTCATATCTTTACTAAACAAACGAATAGCGATTTGAATGTTTGAGAGCACAATATTTTTTAAAAGGATAAGAACATAAACGCCAAGATAAAAAGGATTTATCATCATAAGCTTTTGAGCTTGAAACATTTTCGTATATGTAAATGCCACTACAAAACTAATGCCTAGACCAATAAAGATGTTTGAAGTTTGTAAGTTGGCACTCAAAATCATCCACATACCAAAAAGAAGTACAGTCCAAAAAACTAAACGCACTACTTATCCTTTGGCATATATAAAAAATCATTCGCGTTTTTTGAGACATTGAGAAACTCTTCTTCAAGTTTAAGACTGTTTGGAGGACAAACATCTGTACATAAAGAGCACCAACAACATCTTCCATAATCAATGCGAGGAACACAGTGTGAAGAGTTTTTAGGGTTATATTCCTCATCTATATGAATCATATCTATTGCATTGTTCATGCAGACATCTTGGCAGTTTGCACACCCTATACAGTCTTGCAAAGTGTTCGTATGAAAACCTCTATAACCCTTGACGACATCTTTTTTCACAGCAGGATAAGCTATGGTGTTTGGCTTTTGCCAAAAAGCATTTAAAATTTTTAAAGGAGAGAGAACTCCTTTAACATCAACTGACCATTTCATCGCTTATCCTTTGTCTTTATTTTTGTATTCATATTATAGCAAGTGGTTTTGAGAAATAGTAACCTTGAGTATAGTCAATGCCTAATTCTTTCACCGTTTTATATACCGATTCGTTTTCAACAAACTCTGCTATGGTTTGCATACCCATCTTTTTTGCAAAATCTACAATAGTTGAGACAACTAACTGTGCATCTTTATTTGTATCTATATTTTTTATCATACTTCCATCAACTTTGATGTAATCAGCTTTTAAACGCAGAAGATATTCAAAATTGCTATATCCTGTTCCAAAGTCATCTATGGCAACTTTCGCACCGTAGGATTTGACCTGTTTTATAAAAACTACAATCTCTTCAAAATTTTCAATTGATTCTGACTCAACTATTTCAAAAACTAAACGATTTCCTATCTTATACTCATCGAGCAGATAAAAGATATAAGTATTTATTTGCACGCTAAGTATATCTTCAACAGTAATATTGACAGAAAACTCTTCTTCTCTATCTTGAAACATTTCAAAAGATTTTTTGAGCATTATCTTTGTTATAGAGCTATAATGTTTTGTCTTTTTAGATATTTCGAGAAAAAAAGCGGGAGATATAAGTGTGCCATCTAAATCTTCCATCCTTACAAGAGATTCATACTTCTCCCATTTGTTTGTTACATTATTTACTATAGGCTGAAAAACAGGGACAATTCTATCACTCTCTATCGCTTCTTTAATCTTTTGTCTCCACTTGAGATTGTTTTCATACTCACTATTTAAGGAGATACTTTCATTATATACAACAAGACTCTTGTTTTGCATTTTAGCGATTTTTAGCGCCATATCTGCAGTAATCAAAATATTTTCTTTTTCTTCAAAAGAGAGTGCTGTTCTTACACTGAGATAATAATCCTCTCCTTTTATCTTCACAGAGGAGACTTTAATCTCTGTTAGAACATCTCTAATCTTATCAATAAAAGCCTCTTTAGAGGTATCAGGGTTGAGGATAACAAACTCATCACCTTGCAGATGATACAGCTCGCATATATCCTCTTGTATTGACTTTTGAATCATATCACCAAAAAGTTGGATTACTCTATCTCCTTTTACATGACCATAAAAGTCATTTATCTGAGAGAAATCGTCTATATTTAAAATTGCAAGTGCTGGTTGCTTACTCTCGTGTATATCTCTATTTAACTTGTAGCGATTTCCGTAGCCAGTCAAGGTATCCGTATTTGCCAAGGCATCAAGTTTTTGTTGTTGCTCCATCATCTTTGTGATGTCATGTCTCACAGCTATATACTCAACAATTTCATCATTTTCATCTAAGATTGGGAGGATTGATATATCTACCCAGTATTGATGATATTTTCCTTTGTTAAGAAGTACACCCTTCCAAACTTTTTTTGCTTTTATAGTTTTCCAAAGCTTAGCAAGTATAAGGTTTGTTGTACTTTGTGTACGTAACATCCCATGAGATTTTCCTAAGACTTCTTCTTTAGTGTAGCCAGAGATTTCACAAAACTTCTCATTGACAAAGGTTATATTTCCTTGTAAATCTGCTTTTGAAACTATACTTGACTCATCCATCGCAATTTTATAACTTCTAAAAAGAGCCTGATGTTTTAAGAGTGTAGCATTTTGTAAAGCTGTTTCATGTTCTAACTTTTTAAGAGCTGTAATGTCATTTAGATACCCTATGTAGTGAGTTACTTTACCTGCTTCTCTTAGAACTATAGTAGTGTCTTGAACCCATTTAAAGCTCCCATCTTTGCACATTATTCTGTAAGGTTTATGCTGATAAGAGACAATGCCCGATTTTTCTGCATAATCTAGTTCTTCTATTGCTCTTTGCACATCATCCTTGTGAACAATATTTTCATAAAGCAAGGCTCCAGAGAGTAAGTCACTCTCTTTATGACCATAAATAGACTCCATATTTTTAGAAACGCCATAGATAGGCCAGTTTTCTTTGTTTTCCCATATTAAAGCGACAATTGGACCGATTCTAAACAGTTCACTCTCTATAACTTTTTTATATTGATCAACATCCATTTTTACTGCTCTCTCTATTTTGTTCTACTTTTAATGTAAGTATATCTATTTTTATCGTCAAAGTCACTTTTAAATTATCTCTCAATCTCTGGAGGACAAATTCCCAAAGAGTTCATTATAAGTGCGACATCACTAAGTTCTGCACCTACTAAGAGTTTTTCTAAAAGTGTAAAACCGTGCACAAGTGAAGGACCACGAACCTGCATTCGTCTTATATTTTCACTTCCATCACCCGCCATATAGTAAGCAAACTCTCCACGAGCAGACTCCACTTTTACCCAAGTGTCATCTTTTGGAAGTTTAAACTTTCTATGCGGTGGAAGCTTGTTCATAAGAGAACCTTCGCTTGGCATTTTTGCCACTACTTGCTCGAGTATATGCAGCGTTTGACTCATTTCAGCACGACGGACAAGTGCTCTTGCATAAACATCACCTGCCTCTTGCGTCGGCACTTCAAAATCCAACTGATCATAAACTAAATAAGGTGCATCTTTTCTCACGTCTGCTTTTATGCCACATCCACGAAGTACTTGTCCAACATAGCCATTTCTAAGAGCTTCGTCTTTGTTTACTATTCCAACACCAACTGCACGGTTTTTAAAACTAGCATTGTTTATAAAGATGTCATCATAATCAAGCAGGCGTTTTTTCATGTACTCTATAAGTTCTGAAACTCTTTGTAAAAAACCCTCCGGCAAGTCACGACGAACGCCACCCGGATAGATATACATATGGTAAACGCGAGCGCCCGTTAGCTCTTCAAACAAATCAAGTATGCGGTCACGATCAGCAATGGCCCACTGTCCAACGGCATAAATCCCAACACTTCCACTCTGTCCAGCCATCCACAAAAACTGTGCCGCTAAACGCGAGAGCTCAAGCACCATCACTCGTATATACTGAGCACGTTCACTCACTTCTAAACCAGTAAGTTCTTCAACAGCCATAGCAAAGTTTGCCTCATTTGGATCTGGCTCAGGAACACAGATACGACAAACTATAGTAAACGCCTGAATCACAGTTCGGCGTTCTATAAGCTTTTCAAACCCGCGGTGAAGATACCCAACATGAGTTGTCGCTTTTTGGATAGTCTCACCAATAAGATCTAGTTCAACTGACATATTTCCCGTGATTCCAGGGTGCTGTGGACCATGAAAGATGGTTATGTGTTTATTCTCCATCTTTAGTCTCCTCAGCCAACTTTGCTGCAGCTTCTTTTTCTTGAGCTTCTTTAAGAGCTTTTTTCTCAGCACGGATGCGTTTCATCTCTACTTTTACATCCATGTTATCTTCTCTTCCTTCACGAAATGTAAGATGATTGTTCACAAACTCTAGGGTATCAAACTCACGACGAAGTGGCGGAGTGTGAATCCAGTTCTCTAAACTGAGCTCCTTAAGATTTTCATTTCCCACGAAGTCTATTCCATACATTTCGTGTAAATCTCGCTCAAAAACCTCAGCCTGTGCGAACTCATTTGAGAGTGAGTTTATATGTGGGTTTTCTCTATTTATCATCGTCTGTACCATAATGGTGTTTTTTCTATCAAGATGAGTCAGTATGTATGTCAAAGCAAAGTGTTCTTCTTCTATCCAATCGGTACAAGTGATGGCGTTTAGGATTTTATACTCATAGCTGTTTCCCAAAAATGCAAGAAGTTCAAAAACTCTCTCCCTTGTAACATTTACCTTATACAAATCTTCGCGTTTGACAATCACATCATCTGTTGCAAAGCTATTTTTGATGGCGTTTAGCATAATATTTTTTTCCTTTATTACAGACATCTGACTTGATTTCTACCATTCTCTTTTGAAGCATAAAGAGCTTTATCTGCATTATCTATCATTTTTTCTACACTTATGCCCTCAGTAAATCCAGAAACGCCAAAACTAGCTGTTTTATGTCCAACTTTTGTAAAGACTTTGTTTGCAATAAGCTCTCTTAATTTCATAGCTAAATTATAGGCATCTTCAATATTTGTATGTGGTAAAATGATTAAAAACTCTTCTCCACCCCATCTTCCAACTATATCTGAACTTCTAACATTCTCTTGCAAAATCTTTGAAAACTCCACTAAAAAGAGATCTCCAACACTATGTCCAAAGTTGTCATTTACAAGTTTAAAAAAATCAATATCTATAAGAATAACACTACACTCTTCTTTATTTCTACAGTATCGGTAGTACTGTTTTTGTAAAGACTCATCTATATAAAGACGGTTATAAACTTTTGTAAGTTGGTCTGTTACAGAGAGATACTCAAGCTTATCTGCATGTACTTTAAAGATAGTCACATCTGAGAGATACCCTAAGTAATCTGTAGGATTGTTTTGAGCATCCCTCACTATGACGGTATTATCTAAAACCCATTTTTCCTCGCCATCTTTAGTGATAACTCTATATGGTTCGTGAGTAAAAAAGCTATTACGAAGTGCTGTGTTAGATTCAACTTCAGTAGCAACATTGGCTAAGTCATCTGGATGTATGCAATCTAGATAAGAGATAGAGTTCTTCTCAAACTCTTCTTTTGTGTAGCCTAGAAGATGAGAAACGCTTTTAGAGACAAACTCAACACTCCATTTCTCATCACTTCTCCACTTAAACAAAACGCTGTTGCTATTGTCAAAAAGAGATAAAAGACTACTCTGTTCTTTAAGCCTTTCATTTATCTTCTCTTCTAGTGAAGTACTCAAGTCTATGTAGGCTCTTTTTTCTTTACTCATCTCCGCGATTAAGTTTACTATAGCAGATAAAAAGCCTAAAACCTCATCAAGTCTTTCTTGTGAGACAACTTTAACATCAGCAAGTGATTCCATATATTTTTGCAAACTAGAAGAATTGTCTTCATAAGCTTCTACATCTGGTCGTTCGCAAACAATTTGACCACTCAAAATAGTTGCTATTTGCTTCTCATCTATCGTGATTGGCGTTGCACCATCAACCATTCCATGCTCACACATATAGACTATAGAACTCTTTGATTCTTCTAACTGCTTTATCAAAAGTTGATTATTTGAGTTACAAATTTTTGCTGCATCTTCATTATCTTTATGTTTTTCCATACACATGTTATGAAAGCCTGATGAGACTAAAACCTCATTTGTATCTTGTGAAATCAAGCTTGTAGGATAACCAGTAAGTTTTGTAAAACGCTCAAAAATATCTTCAAGTTTTTTGATGTCAACTAACTCTTGAAGAGATCTCTCTTTTTTAGAATTTTTTTCTACTATCTTTAGTAGGTTTTTTAATCTTCTGTTCTCTTCTCGCAGTTCTTCTAACTCTTGCTCCATACTCTTTAAAGCCCTCCATCATACAAGTACCAATCAGCATCATAAGAGGGAGCCACCTCTTTACCTAAAACCGCTTCTTGGTTTTTACGGTAGAACTCATAGTTCTCTTCATACTTTTTCCAAGAACTCGCTTTTCCATCACCTATCTCTTTTTGAAGCTCCATAAAACCTTCAAGTATCGACTCTGGACGAGGCATACAACCATTTACATACATATCTACAGGAATATAATCTTCGAGTTTTTTTATAGTGTTGTAAGAGTCCCAGTACATCCCGCCATTTATAGTACAACTTCCAAGCGCTAGAACATACTTTGGGTTGCTCATCTGCTCATAAGTTCTTATGATTCTACGTAGCGTTTTGTAAGAGCAGTATCCTGAGACAATGATAACATCGGCTTGTCTAGGAGTAGCCGCTCCACGAATTCCAAGGCGTTCTGCATCGTAGCGAGAAGTAAAGGTGGGTGGCATCTCAATAGCCCCACAACCAGTCCCATATGCTAGAACAAAGATGCTGCGTTTACGAAACCAATCCATCAAAAAATCAACACTACTTCTATGTGAAGTCTCAGAGTTTAAGTCACTCTCTAGCGTTTTTTGCTCTTGTAAAAATCCCTCAGTCATGTTTTTCTCCTTTCATGGTCTCTTTGCACATCTCATAGCCATACTCTATAAGTTCATGCACTCTGTTAAACTCAAGTATACCACATAAATTCCTTGGTATCTTTATCTCTATATCGGGTGGATAGGCTGAGAGTTTCATTCTAGCTATGGTACTTTGCATGGTGTCAAAGGATTTGTTTGAGATGGCGTACATTCCATTTGTCTCCATAGGGTTTGGTGCGGCTACATCTATAAAGTACTCTTTTACTTTTGTGATGAGATTGTCACTTTTTTTTGTCTCTTTTAACTCTACTAGATTCGTATCTTCTGCTCCAAGATTTACAGCTATAGTCAGCTCAGTAGAGTCGTGAAATGTCGGAGCTATAGGTACTGGATTTAAGATACCTCCATCTAAGAGGAGTCTTCCTTTGTAGGGGTGAGGTGTGAAAAACAGAGGTAAAGAGATAGAAGCACGCATAGCTTCAAGAAGCGAGCCCTTATTGAGCCAAAGCTCTTTTTGCACATCTATGTCTGTGGCAACTGCGGTAAATTTTATAGGCAACTCTTCTATCTTATGCTCTCCTAAAATATTTTCAAGTTCACTCATAAGTTTTTTTCCAGAGATTAGTCCCCCACTCCCTTTAAAATCAAGTAATTTAAACATATTGTAACTACTCAATGACTCGAGCCACTCCGTGTAAGCGTCCAGTTTTCCAGCGGCATAAAAACCACCTATAAGTGCACCAATAGAGCATCCTGAAATTGACTCTATCTTATAGTCGTTCTCTTCGAGCCACTTTATGACACCGATGTGTGCAAGTCCGCGAGCTCCACCGCTTCCAAGCACTAAAGAGACTGTTTTTTTCTTTTTCATTGTAGATTCCATGTTGCAAGTATGAGTCCAAACACTGCTATGAGTGTAGGAACTTTGAGTAAAAAGTCTATGCTCTGCGGCGTTTTAAAACGCCCATAGATTGAACCAAAAGCGATGACAAACAAAAACAGACCAAATGTTTTTGCGAGCAGTTCTACAAAGCCATCTGCTCCACCTAAAAAGAGATGCACCATCAGTACCAGTTTTGCAAAAGTAAATATAGCACCTTGGCTCATAAGAAGCGCTAAAAACTTCCCACTAAACTCAGAAGCGGGACCTGAGTAAACCTCTACAGGAGCACCAACCACATCAAAAGGAGCCTGTCCCATCATCCCTATGAAAGAAAAAAGTGCAGCTATGAACAGAAGTGGATAAGCTACTGCATTTAGAGTTGTTTGAGAGTTAGATATAGTCGCTATATCTGCACTTTCACTTAAACTCATAATGGCAATGACCGCTATGTAAAAAGGAAGCTCAAGAGCGAGTAAACGCGAGAGCCCACGTGTCACACCCATAACGCCAAAAGGATTTCCACCCGTTCCAACGCCAAGTGCGTTTCCGAGTGGTCCAAGCACTAAAAGATAAAGAACCACAAAAAAATTTCCATACTCGCTTACTCCCTTATAACTCTCACCTGAGTTAAAAAAAGGAATGCTAAGCAGAGTCATAATCGCCCCACTCATCATGATAATAGGCCCTAGATAAAACATCCATCCATGAGAAGTTGACTCCTCTTTTGTAAAAAACTTTATGGAGTCAAAAAAAGATTGCCACACAGGTGGACCGTAGCGTTTTTGAAAACGAGCGGTTATGTTACGATAGAGTCCGTAGTACAAAAAGCCCGTAAGATAGGCGATAACAAACATCATAAGTGAATCAAGTAGGATATTTAAGATCATCATTTTACGCTCCACCAAAGTAAGATAATGGCAAATATAACGCCAATGTTAAAGTTGCTTATCAAATTGCCCGTATATATCTTTTTGAGTACTTCTGAGACGTTCAGCGTTTGCTTTGCTAGTGAATCGTAAAAAGGTTTTACAGAATTTTTGTAGATAAGGCTTATAAATGCCACTCTGCGTAGCTCTTTACCCATGCTAAATCCGTAGTGAAGGTGTGTAGCCTCGTTTGGCTCCTCAGCACAGTAAGCGATGTCAAATCTGTCTTTTGCCTCTTTTTTCTTTGAGTGGACATTAACAAAGACAAAAAGCACAGTGACAAAGATAGCTCCAAACGCGGAGATAATTACTAAACCATTGTACTCACCAAATGAGCTTATAAGCGTTGCATAATCACTAAACGCCATCTCTTTGAGATGTAACTCTAGTAAGATTTTGTTGAAGTATGGAACTACTAAAGCGGGATATGCTCCAAGAAGTACAAGCACAAACGCCAAAATATACTGAGGAAGTAAAAAGCTCAGTGGAACTTCTTTTACGCTTTCAAGTTTTTTGTTTGTAGGATGACCAAGATAAATGCCGTAGATAAGTTTGTAGATGTAAAGAAAAGCACTAGCGCTTGAGAACATCACAGCGGCTAAAATGAGTAGATATTTTGCATCCATCAAAGAGCTGTAAATCATAAACTTAGAAGCAAAACCACCAAGTGGAGGCATTCCTGCGAGTGTGATGATGCCTATGAGAAGAAGTACAAAAGATTGTGGCGTTTTGTATATAAGTCCACCAAGCTCTGAGAACTTTTCCCTTCCAGTTATAAGGACAATTCCAGCGATGTTAATGAAAAGCAGGAGTTTTACAGCCGTATGAATAAGCGAGTGATAAAGTGCACCCGCCATTCCATCTGCCACTGCTAACACTGTGACAATGTAGCCAAGTTGAGCGATGCTTGAGTATGCCAAAAGCCGTTTTATAGAGTCCTCTTGGATAGCTTTAAAAGTAGCAATAATGGAAGTTAAAACGCCAATGATTGCAAGTGTGTATGAAAGCTCAAAAGTAAGTGAGACTAAAACTTGAGTAATTAAAACAATGAGTGCGTAAACACCCATTTTTGAAAGCACTGCAGAGAGGTAAGATGTGAAAATGTTGTGTGCCTCTTCGTATGCATCTACAAGCCAGTAGTGAAAACCAATGACTCCAAGTTTAATGAAAATTGCAAAAAGCAAAAGTAGTACAAACACCACAGCTCTAAACGCATCTAAGGCGGCAAAACTTTGAGCTGCGTTTTCATACAAAAAGCTATGAGTTCCCGAGTAAAGAAGTAAAATCGCTACAAACATACTAAGAGCCGAAGCCATGGCAAAGATGATGTACTTATGCAGTGCCTCTTTAGAGAGAGTAAAACTGAGTAGAAAGTAAGTACTTATGCTCATGACTTCCCAGCCAATAAAAAAGAGTAGATAATCCGCCGCATAGACTATGAGAAACAAAGAAGCGTTTAGCAGTAAAAAGAGTGCATAAAAGCTTTTAGGAAGTTTGTAGTTTCTTGAGATAAACATCACCATCACAGATGAAAACGCGATAAGAAGAGCAAAAAAGTTCGCTAAGTGCGTCGCTTTTAAAGCAAGAACAATAGCACCAAGACCAAAGAGTGATAAATCCATCATTGAGCTCCCACCAAGTTTGTTATATAGCTACTTGCCTCAAGCATAACACTCGAAGCCTCTAATAAAAATCCTGAGATTAAAAAAGGTGCTAAACCTACTACTACAAGTAAAAACGCCAAGAGAGAAAAAACTAACTTTTGCGTAAAGTCTATCTTCATTGGCTCTTTTTTTTCTCCCTTACTAAACATAAACCCGGCAAGTTTGAAGTAGTAAACAGCTTCTAAAAGCGAAGCTAAAACTATAAGAGCTAAAACGCCAAGGAGTCCGCCTGTAACTAAAGATTTTAAGAGTAAAAACTTTCCTACAAAACCTGCAAAAAGAGGTATGCCCAAAAGTGAGAGCATCGCGATGAGCATAACCGCTCTTAAGAACGGAGAGTTGAATTCTTTGAGTGTTTGTGCGTTTACGCTTTTGTGAACTGATTCTATTTTTGAGAGGGCTAAAAAGATTGTCATTTTTGCAAGTGAATGTGCAAAGACGATAAAGAGCGCCGCTTGGATAGCCTCTGCGTTTTGAAGTGCAAACGCCGTGAAGATGAGTGCTACTTGACCAAGTGAAGAGTAGGCAAAAAGGCGTTTGAGGTTTGTTTGAGAGAGCCCTACTATCTCAGCTATAAGCATACTCGCTGCTCCAAGATAAACTAAAAAGAGAGAAAAATCAGCACTTTGTAAGAAAAGATAAACAATGTGAAAAAAGACAAAAAGATACGCTTTTACTACGATGCTAGAAAACAGTGCGTTTATAAGCGTTGAGCTTCCCTGATAAACATCCACTACCCAAAAGTTAAGTGGAAAAATCTCTACTTTAAAACCAAATCCTATAAGGAGTAAAATGGCGATAAGAAGTTTTAAGTTGTAAGAGAGTGTGCCAAAACTCTCTGCGATGAGAGCTAAATTGAGTGAACCGAGATTTATGTAAATGAGAGCGATTGCAAAGACTAAAAACACAGATGCAACAGCTCCAGTGATGAGATACTTCAAACCCGCTTCAAGAGCTGATGGTGTTTTCTCATAAGCACTTAAGATGTAAGCTGAGATTCCCGCTATCTCAAAAAAGACATAGATGTTAAAAATGTCAGAACTTAAAACTAGCCCTATACTTGCGGCTAAAAGCATATTTAAAAGGATGAAAAACTTTGTCTCGTTTTTGTAGGCGTTTGTCTTTCTATGACTCAAATAGTAAAGAGAAAAGAGTGTCATCAAAAATGTAAAAAGTGCTACAAAAAAGAGTGCTGTGGCGTTTAAAACAAAAGAGATTCCCAAAGGTGGTGCTATAGAGATTATCTCAATGTGCGGAGTGTTTTGACTCAGGAGTGTAAACACGAGGTAGAGTAAAAAAACTTGCATAAGTGTTGAAGCGTAAACTACCGCGTTTTTGCTTAGTTTGTTTAAAAGAGGTGTTATAAAGCCAAAAAGAAGCGGCAGTGCTATAAATAATATGCTACTCATTAGTGCCTCATCTCGTTCATCTTGTCTATGTCTGTGTTTTTTGTGAGTTTGTAGTACTCGATGGCCATACTCACTCCAAGAGCCATAACCGCCATGCCTATAACTATGGCTGTAAGTATCATGGCATGGGGAATTGGATCGTTCATCTGAGCGACATTTGTGTATCCTTCGCCCATAATCGGTGCGGTAAAATCTCGCTCAAACACATTTCCGATGAAAAACAAAAAGACTGCACTCTCCATAATGGCTATGGAGATAAAAATCTTTATAAAATGCTTTTGTGAGAGAAGTCCAAAAAGTCCAACAAAAAAGAGAGCCATTGAACCTACGGTGACAATGCTTCTAATGACTTCGCTTTGATTTAAATACTCAAACATTACTCTGCCTTTTTATAAGGTTTTGGACTATCATGCTCATCTCACTACCGACTTTTATGCCTACTAAAATGTAGATAATGGGAATAATCCCACCGCTGATGAGAAGTCCCATCTGCGCAATGTCATGGGGTAAAAAGTTACTTAAAAACACGTCTAAAGTCAGCAGACCTATAAGCCCAATGAGCACATAAGCCACACCTGCAAAAGTCTCAAGCCAAACAACAAGAGAGTGAGGAACTTCGTACTCTTTGTGACTAATAAGCAAAAGCAAAACGCCACTCGCGATGATAACACCGCCTTGAAAACCACCACCAGGACTCAAATGTCCATAAACCATTACATAAATTCCATACAGAGTTATGATTGGAAAGAGTAGTCTTGAAGCAGTTTGGAGCATAAAGTTACTCTCTGCCTTTATCTCACATCTCTCATTTTCTCCAAGCATCAGACCGATTCCCAAAGAAGCTATGAAAAGTACGGCTATCTCACCAAGTGTATCAAAACCACGGAAGTAGACAACAACAGTTGTCACGGCATTTGCTATTCCTTCGTCTGCGTTTAGTTTTAAAAGTTCATCTCCAGCTCTGTGCATGTGAGCAGGGAGATTTTGTAAGAGTAGATTTAAGAGCGTCAAGACAAAGGCAGCACTCAGAGCAAATCCGCTTATGGTAGTCGTAGCAAGTGAGCGTTTTATACTCATGACTCTGCCTTTAAATGTTTAAGTGCCATTAAAAATATAAGTGAGCTAATGCCTGCACCAATGACGGCTTCTGTGAGGGCAACATCGGGAGCGTTAAAGACAAAAAACAAAACAACACTTCCAAGCCCTACTCCCATAAAAAGGATGATAGAGTCTGCTAAGCTTTTTTGGATAATAGCACTAAACGCGATGATGAGCATGCCTATAAACGTAGCTAAAATGATGAAGCCCATCATGAAGCGTCCTTGAGTTCATCTCGCTCTAAAGTGAGTCCATTTTTGTGTGTTGCGCGAGCTATAACAGAAGATGAGAGTGGATTTGTTAAAAGAACAAATAGTGCTAAAAGAAGAAGCTTAAAACTCCAAGATGGCTCTAAAAAACAAGCTCCAAGGGCAACAAGAACAACCCCAATAGTAGTCGCTTTTGTCCCAACATGCATACGAGTGTAAACGTCTGGCATACGCAAAAGTCCAAGAGCACTTACAAGAAATGCTAAAACGCCAAGAGTCATAAAAATGAAACCAAAAATCTCCAACATTTATATGCCTTTTTCGATGTAACGACCAAAAATAGCACTTCCTAAAAAGCCTATAAGGCCAATCACTAAAGCAATATCGAGATAAAGAGCCCTCTCAAAATAGAGTGCTAAAATGATGAGTAGTGAGAGACTCATAAGCCCAAGTACATCAAATGCAACGAGCCTATCACTTAGAGTTTTTCCTCTCACAAAGCGTAAAAGAGCTACAAATATGGAAAATAATAAAACACCTGTTAAGAGAGTAAACACCTTGATTTCCTTGAAAAATATCTATAAATAAGTATATCATCATTTCTGTGATGTTTTCATAAGCTTAAGTATACTTTAGTAATTTTCATTGTAAAATGTTTATATATTAAAATTAAGGAGCCCAAAAATGGCGAAAAAGACAAAAAAAGAAGAATCAAAAGAAGAGATAAAACTTGCTAAGAAATTAGCGAAAAAAGCGGCAAAAAAAGCAGAAAAGAAAAAAGAGAAGAAAAAAAACAAAGCGAAAAAAGAAGCACAAAAAAAACTAAAAGCTAAACTCGACAAAAAGAAAAAAGAGAAGAAAAAAGCTAAAGCTAAAAAGAAAATCAGAGCTTCTAAAAAACCTAACTAAAACTTAGCAGAGTCAGATGCTCTGCTAAGACCCTATTTATCACAAACTCACAATTATTTCTTCACTATTTTGAACTATTTCCTATTATCAACTCATCTTTAACGTTATAATGTCAATCAAATTTTCCTTTAAGGACGCAAATGAACAACCTCTCAATAAGCCTCAAGGTTTTTATATACTCTTTTATTATCGGTCTGATTTTAGCGATTGTTGCCACACTCTTCTTACTCTCTAAAGCATCAGATATTGAAGAAGAAGTCTTAGCAAATAAAAAAATCGAACTTTTAAAACTACTAGATTCTGAAGTTCAAGCCAAAATTGACATAGGTTTAAGTAATGCAATATCAATAGCAAACAACCAAAATATAGCAAACGCTTTAGCTAACAATGATAGAGAATCTGCCATAGATATACTTAAAGAAGTTGGAAAAAACTTTAAAGAAAACACTAAATACCAAAATGTCAAAATCCATATACATACAAAAGATTCAAGATCTTTTGTCAAAAGTTGGGATATTGGAAAACATGGTACTGATTTAAGTACTTTTAGAGATACTGTAAAACATATCAAAGAGACTAAGAAGCCTTTTGTATCCTTTGAAACAGGTGCATATGGTTTAGTTCTTAGAGGTCTTACTCCTGTATTTAAAAATGGAAACTATGTAGGCTCTTTAGAGTTTATTCAAGGTCTAAATTCAGTAGCAAAAAGTTTTGACAATGATCAAAAAAACTTTCTTTTTTTAATGAACAACTCTTTACTTTCTGTAGCAACTAAAGCTGCAGAGACTCCTAGTTTAGGAGACTTTAAAGTATCTCAAAAATTTATTCAAGAAGATTTTTTAGCAGATGCTCAATCTATTGATATGCAAGTTATGAAAAAAGATGGTTATTTTATAAGCCCAGAATACTACTACACTTTTGAAGAGATTAAAGATTATAAGGGTGATACTCTTGGTATTTTCTTGGTTGGGGACAATATTCACAATGTAAACATCACTATTGATTCTGCAAAAGCCTTAGTCTATCAAGCTATAACTTTCATAATCATCTTAATGTTTGTAATGCAGATACTCATAGTAATCCTTCTAAAAAAACTTATCTTTGAAAAGATACTTAAACTAGAAAGCATTATGCATGAGTCTGTAAACACAAATAACTTAACTATGAGATACGATTTGGACTCTAATGATGAGATAGGAAAACTCACAAAGCATTTCAACAAGTTTTTAGATGCGATGAGCGACATCCTAAATGATACAAAAGGTTCTGCAAGTGAAAATGCATCTATATCTCATGAGCTATCAACAACTGCCATAAGTGTTGGAAATAATGTTGAGAGTTCAGTATCTATAGTGAACGAAGCAACAACACAAGCAAAAGGTATCGAAGTAGAAATCACACATGCTATAACAAACGCTAAAAATAGTAAAGAAGATATTATTAAAGCAAATGACAACCTTGAGGTTGCAAGAGACTACATCATCTCTTTAACATCAAAAGTTCAAGATAGTGCAGAGTCTGAAGCAGAACTTGCTAACAGCATGGTCTCATTATCTAACGATGCACAAGAGGTGAAAACTGTTTTAAGTATCATCTCTGACATTGCAGACCAAACAAATCTACTTGCACTAAACGCAGCCATAGAAGCAGCACGTGCTGGGGAGCATGGTCGTGGGTTTGCCGTTGTTGCTGATGAAGTAAGAAAACTAGCGGAGAGAACACAAAAAACATTAGCAGAGATTGATGCGACTATCAGTATTCTTGTGCAGTCTATCAACAGCGTTTCGACTCAAATTAGTTCTAATTCTGATGAAATTCAAAAACTTGCAAACATTGTTGAAGACAAAATCAATACAACTGTGACAATAGTAAATACAACTGTAGGGGCTAGCGAGCAGACGGTACAAGACTTTGATAAAACTGGTCAAAGTGTAAAACTTATCGTTCATAGTGTAGAAGAGATAAATAAAATATCTTCTACTAATGCTAGAAGTGTTGAAGAGATAGCTGCAGCAGCTGAACACCTAAGTAATCTTACAAATACTCTCAACACTAAGCTAGAGATTTTCAAGACTTAAGAACAAAGAAATATTTATGCTAAAACTAGCATAAATATTTTAACTACACATTACACTCTCTATGTTCAATCTCTTTAATAGCCATGATTGCCGCCATTACGATTGGGTAGTTTGTTGGAGCAGCTGTAAGCATTGGTTGTGTTGCTACCTGCATTGACATCGCTTGATAAAGTGTTAAACCTGTCTCAATCATAAGTCCTATGATATTTATCATCTCACCTGTTTCATTTCCACCTATGATTTGTCCACCAATAATTTGTCCACCGTGTTTAGTGGCTATAAGTTTTACAAACTGTTTTTGTGCACCTGGAATTGTTGCAGGGTGACGGTTCATCCCTCCAAAAGTTCCTACTACGATGTCAGTATTTGCCGCGATCGCTTCCTCCTCTGTAATACCTGCTGATGAAAACGCCGTCGAACCTATCATAGTGGAGAAAATTGCTATAGTCCCGCTAAAACCTTTAATATACTGGATTCCATAGAGTGAACTTCCAGCAATTCTACCCTCAGCTGAAGAGGTTGAAGCAAGCATAACCTTTGATGGCTCTTTTGTTATAAACGCACGTCTTGCACTACAATCTCCCACAGCGAAGATATCTGGGTTCTCTGTTCGCATATACTCATCAACCCAAATACCACCATAATGCCCAGCTGAGAGGCCTGACTTAAGTGCTAACTCTGTGTTTGCCTTATAACCTGTTGCAAGAATGACGACTTGTGTGTCTATAACTCTTCCACTTTGTAGTTTTACTGCGTTTACAATATTATCACCATTTTTATCGACTATAGAGACTACTTTATCCTCACCAACTATCGTAATACCGTGCTCAAGCATAATCGCTTCAGCTTGACTTGCAAGTTCTTGATCAAATGAGCCTTTTAAGATATGCTTACCTCCGCCTACTATAGTCACATTTTTACCTACATCTGCAAGCTCTACTGCCATTTCAACACCGATAAAACCACTTCCTACCACAACTACATCTTTTTTATCTTCAAGATACTCTTTTGCCTTATCTATAGCGAACTTATTTTTTGCAACACTATAAACACCTTCTAGACTAAGAAAAGGTTTAAGAGAATCATGTACAAAAGGAGTAGAGCCAGTTGCAAAAATCAGCTTATCAAAACTTACTTCGCTCTCTTGATTATCACTCTTTTTTACATAAGCTTTTTTATTTTTGATATCTACACTTGTAACGACTCCAAGCATAGTTGAGATTCCCATATCTACAGCCGCTCCACATGAAGCCACATTTTTCTCACTGCAACCAAGTGTTTCACCAAAGATATAAGGAATAGCACAAGGAACAAGTTGCTTTTCATACTCACGAACAACAAGTATCTCTTTTTTAGGATAGTTCATCTTTGCAGTCACTGCACTTACAGCCCCTGCAGGACCTCCACCAATAATCATCACATCACAATTTACTTGATTCATCTTTACACCTTGTATTAATATATGCTTATCTTCAAATATTATACTCCCATAAACATTGCGCCAATGTTAAAAAAGTAGAAGGATTATCAAACATCGAGGATTTAAAAACTTTCAATTTATTTTCCTTTTATATTAAAACTTATTTTCCTGTGATAGAATAAGAAATATTTATCTAAAGGAAGTTATATGTTTGAAAACATGAGTATTAAAAAGAAGATGTATTATCTCATTTTCATGGCAACATTTTCTATTTTTTCAGCGACAATTTTTGTCTTTGTTTCTATGACAAAGATAGAACACCAGTATGAACATCTCCACACAAACTCTATGACAGCTGGTCTTATAACACTTGAAATCGAGAAAAACCTCAACTATGTAAGTCGTACTACTAGAGATATTATGCTCGGTGGAGACTACAACAAAGATTTAGAGAAACTTGATAGTTCTATAGAAGCTATAAGAAACTACTTTAACACTCTTGAAAAGATGATGAAAGATGATGCTTCACTTGGTCTTATTCAAAATGCAAAATCATCTACTATGCTTTTTTTAGATAACTCAAACAAGATGATGAAGTCACTCACAAGTGAACAGATTCAAAATGAAACTGCAACAATATATAAGCGATATAAAACTGATTTAACACCCTATGCAAACACTTCAAGAACTTCATTTAAAAAACTTGTTGAGTTAAAACGTACAGAACTTGACAATGATTCTGAGAGTTTAGGCACAGAGATTACTTTTTATAAATACCTTGTGCTTGTTGCTGGGATACTTGTAGGAACAGTTGTTCTTATTATTGCTATTCTTATTAGACGCTCTATTACTGATGGGATTGAGCAGTTCACAAAACTTATCACCTACTCAGCAAAAGGTGACTTCTCTCACGAGTGTACTTCTTGTAACAACGATACAGAATTGGGTCATATGGGAAGAAGTTTAAGTGCACTTCTTGAGCATATTACAACCCTCATAAGAGAGATAAACACTTCAATCACAGATGCTTCACAAGGGAAGTTTACACATAAGATGGCTTCTGAGGGAATGGAAGGTGAGTTTGTAGTTGCAATCAATAATGTAGCAAAAAGTATAGAGTTTATGAAAGAGCAGGATAAAAAAGTAAAACGCGATGCCTTCAATGCTCAACTGAGTGTAAAAAGTGTAAATGTTTCTGAATCACTTTCACTCATCCAAGATGATCTTAAAACAAATATCAACAATCTTAAAGATATCACTTCTGCTACAAAATCTGCGGCAACTTTAGCCACAGAGTCTCAAACAAATATCTCTCTTGTAGTAAATGATCTACACACACTAAACGAACAAGTAGAAACAAACAACTCAAGCATTGGAGAGTTAGCAACTCAAACAAATAGTATTACTTCTGTTATAGAGCTTATTACAGATATTGCAGATCAGACAAACCTCCTTGCACTAAACGCGGCCATAGAAGCTGCACGTGCTGGAGAACATGGACGTGGATTTGCTGTTGTTGCGGATGAAGTAAGAAAACTTGCAGAGAGAACACACAAGGCAACGAGTGAAATTTCAGTCTCCATAAAATCCTTACAACAAGGGATGAATGAGATTCAATCAAGTTCAGAAAATATGAAAGAGACAGTCAATGACTCGACTCAAAAAATTGAAGAGTTTGAAGGTACACTCATTGAGCTAAGTCAAAACTCTACTAAAATCGTTGACTACTCTTACCACATGGAAAATAGTGTCTTTTTAGTACTTGCAAAAATAGACCATATTCTTTATAAATCACGTGCATACAATTCTATCATCTCATTAAATAAAATTCTTAAAAAGCTTAATACACATGAGTGTAATTTAGGTACTTGGTATGATGGAGAAGGAAAAGAGAGATTTGCAAATACAAAATCTTTTGCAAGAATTGCTTCACCTCATGACATAGTACATCAAAATGCCAACACTAACATCGACTTCCTTGATGGTGATGCAGAGACAAGAACTATCCAAAATGCACAAACAATTATAGATAACTTTGAAGAAATGGAAAAAGCTTCAACAGAACTCTTTACTCTCATGGACTCTATGTTAGTAGAGTCTTCTAAACTTTAAAGTATGAGCTATTTTCCCGCATTTATCCAACTAGAAAATAAAAAGATTCTTCTTGTTGGTGGGGGCAACATTGCCTTAGAAAAGCTTGAGAAGCTTGTCGACTTCACTCATGACATCTCTATCATCTCTTTAGATTTTTCCCAAGAGATGATGGCTCTAATAGAAAAAAAGTCTCTCTCTTATGAAAAACGCGGCTACAGGCTTGGTGATATCAATGAGTATGCGATTGTTATAGTCGCTGTAGATGATTTAGAGCTTCAAGCCCAAATATTTCAAGAATCAAAGTCTGTGAACTGTTTATGTAATGCAGTGGATTCTACGGACTACTGTGACTTTATCTTCCCCTCATACATAAAAGAGGGAGACTTAACAATCGCAGTATCTACATCAGGAACCTCCCCTGCAATTGCAAAAAACCTAAGAATGTATCTTCAAAAACTACTGCCAAAAAACATCAGTAGTTTCTTGCAAGAGATGAAAACACTTAGAGCTAAACTTCCAAAAGGAAAAGCTCGTATGAGATTCTTAGATGAGAAGGCGAGACGCTACTTCTCTAAAGAGGCATAAGCCTCATCTATACTTGTAGCTTTTCTGGCTACAAAAAGAAAGATAGCTGCGTTTAATCTAGCAAGTCCTTCTAAATCTTCCCTACCCTTTACACCATAAAACGCAGGGTCAACTACTTGCTCACTTAAAACTCCCCCCTCACTCACCCAAAGTGTCCCTTTTTTAAAAAGTTCAGGTGTTCCCTCATCTCCTTGAATAAGAGCAAAACGCTCATATCTATGTGAAAAAATCTCTATGTATTTTTTTACATAAGGCTTGTGATGGACTCCTGTTATGGCACTTCTTGAGTCTGCTATAGAAGTGAGTTTTTCTATAGTGTTAAATCCAGTACGCAGTCCTAAAAGTAAACGCAACTCCGTTAGGTCATGAAGCTCTTTTAAGTACTCTGCTCTATCAAAAAAGTGAAGGTTGCTCTCCTTAAAAGTAGAACACAACTCCTTAGTTGTGACTCCTCCTTTTGCAGGCTGGAGTTTATCTCCTGTGACTACAAGGTTTAGCTCTGAGTTTAAAAGTTGTTTTGATATTTCAGGCAAGAGGTAAGGACTTTTTGCCTTTCCATCGAAGGGATATCCAAGCTCGATAGAGTTTTCTACCTTGCGTTTAAGACTCAACTCATCCAAAGCACTCAGTGCTCCACTAAACTCTTCTATAGTTTCAGGTTTAAGTCTCCATCCTACTAAAAACGCAGCAATTTGCTCAGGAAATGCCTCTGCTTTGAGTATTTGTCGCATCATATCCTTGGACTCTTCAAAACTTAGGTCACGATTTCCTTTTGGACCTGTGCCTACTGCTTTTATGTACTTAGTAAAGTTCATTTTGCTCCTTTAAAAACCAATCAAGTTTAGAGTGCAAGTTTACAACATTTCCTACGATTATAGTAGCTGGAGTTGGAAGCTCTTTGGATTTTTCAACAATGTCTTCTAAAGTAGCAACAACAACTTTTTGTGTCTTGGTTGTGCCTTGTGATATGACAGCGATTGGGTACTCTTTTTCTCTACCCATTTCAAGCAGTTTGTTTCTTATGTTTTGTAGATTGTGAAAACCCATCAAAAAGATAAGGGTCTCATCACTCTTTGCATCTTCCCAGTTGAGTTGCGAAGATTTTTTATCTTTTGTTTCATGTCCAGTGATGACTCTAAAACCTGCTGCAACTCCTCTGTGTGTCACAGGTATACCTGCATAAGCAGGAACACTAATAGCCGAACTTATCCCAGGAATAACCTCATAAGAGACACCTCTCTCTTGTAGATAGAGTGCCTCTTCACCGCCCCTACCAAAGACAAAAGGATCGCCTCCTTTTAAACGCACAACAGAGTCGTACTTAAGGGCACTTTCATAGATGGTGGCGTTTATCTCATCTTGAGGCATTATATGGTGCTTATCCTCTTTACCAACATAGATAAAGTGTGCGCCCTCTTTTGCTTCTTTTAAAATTTCAGGATTTGCAAGTTTGTCGTAGATAATCACATCCGCACCTTGAATCACTCTAAGTGCTTTTATCGTAAGGAGTTCTAAATCACCTGGACCGGCTCCAGTTAAATATACTTTTTTCATAAGGTATTTTACAGCTTATCTTTTATGATTTTGGCGTTTATATGTTTATCTTTTAAGCATTAAAACAGATACACTTATAAGCTTATGCCCAATCATCATACTTAGCATTTGAGTGTTTATCTTTTTTGTAGCGTCTAGCGTTTTTACTTTTATCAAGTTGGTTTGAACTATGAAGAAGCTCCTCTTTTATAGCTTCGATATCATCTTTAGACTCTTTATAACTTATCATTTTTTTTACAAGTGTTTGAAGATCTTTAAGCTCTCCTTTGTAGAGATCTATCTCATCTATTCTGTTTAAAAGTTTGAGACTATTGTTTATCTTTTTATCGTAGCCCTCTTGTGTAATCTCAGGAGTGTTCATAAGGTATGAAACCATTCCTTTATGAAAACGCTCTAATGCACGAATGTAACGCAAACGCTGTGCATTATCTATAGCCTTTTGTGATGCCGCCATTTATACCTCATTACTTAAGGGCACCTCTAAAAAGCTGAAGTATGCTAGGATTTTTAGAAGTGCCCTTTATTTTGCTACAATTATACAAGAGATTTCTTATGAAATCTAATATCTTTTTGGAGATTCTTTTGAAAAAAATCTTTTTACTATTTACACTACTTACTATTTCTCTTTTTGCAGAGTATAAAAACGCCTATATGTCTCAAGAAATTATTGATTCTAAAATCCCTATAGTTGATGTGAGAACAGCTCCTGAGTGGAAAGAGACTGGACTTTTAAAAGGTGCTATTCCCATAGTTTTTTTTAGTGAGCAAGGACAACCTCTTGTAAACTCATTTCTTAAAAAACTGAATGAGCAAGTTGACACAACAAAACCCTTCGCTATCATCTGCCACACTGGGAGTAGAACTTCTGTAATTGCTCCTTGGCTCTCAAAAGAGCTAGGTTATAACGTAGTAAACATCTCAGGTGGTATGGACTATGCAACAAAAGGACTAAAGCTTCCTACATATCCATATACAAAAAAATAGTTCTTTATGAAAATACCTACTTTTATTAAGTTTCTTTTTCATTTTACTCTACGAGTTCTCATCACTTTTGCAGTCTTAGGCTTTTTTGTCTTTTTACTCTGGGGAGCTCTCTATCTCATCTTTATTAAGTAAGAACTCAAATGCTGCTATTTTACTAGCGTAGAGGTTTTATACCATTTACAAGGGCATAAAGTGTTGGCAGATAGACGAGGTTTAGGAGTGTTCCCCAAACAAGTCCAAAGCCTATAGAGATGGCAATAGGCTGAAGTATAACAGCCTGACCACTCGCATAAAAGATAAGTGTAAAAAGCCCTAAAAATGTCGTTATAGAAGTGATTAAGATTGGGCGAAGTCTCTGTTTTGCACGGGTGAAAAACTCTTCTGACTTATGCGTTCCATGTAAAAAATCCAACATAATAATTCCATCGTTTATAACAACCCCCGCAAGACCCAATATACCAATAATAGAAGGCATAGTAAGAGGCATTCCTAAAAGTTTGTGTCCAAGAAGTGCTCCTAATACAGAGAGAGGAATTACACTCATAAGCATAAGTACATACTTCACCTTAGAAAAGATGAGAAGTAGTGTTAAAAAGATGAGAAAAATAGCTAAGACAAGACTGGTTTTCATATCTCCTTGAAGCTGTTTGTTTTTCTCTTTTTCTCCAAGGAGATTTACAGAAACGCCAAGGTCACTTATCTCTTGAAGTGTAGGCTCTAAAATCACTAAAACCTCTTCGGCTGTTATGATTCTTTTATCAAGATTTGCAAAAACAGACTTTACTCTGTTTCCATTGAGCTTATCAATCTTCTCATAGTCACGTATGCTTGTTATAGTTGCAATGTCTTGTAGTTTTACATAACGTCCATCATCGAGAGTGATACTAAAGTTCATAAAAGTATTGGTTTTATCTTTAGCTATATCTTCAGTTTTTATCTCCATGATACCGTACTTGTTAAAAGTAGTCGACTGGCGTCGCTCTAAGAAGTAGTCACTCAAAAGCTTTGAGATAGAAGCTTCACTAAGCCCTAAACTCTCTCCAAAAGAGTTTATCTTTATCTTATACTCGCGTTTTCCATACTTAATGTTATCACTATAGTTTGCGACACCTTCTATGCTAGCGAGTTTACTCTCAAGTTTTTTGATAGACTCTTCAAGTAAAGTATCCTCATTTCCTGAGAGATTTACTTGAATATCACTACGAATAAGCCCTGGCTTATCTTCCATAACACCAAGTTCTAAGAGTCCATACTTTTGACGAAAGGGTTCTATGATTTCATTTGCAAGTGGAGAGAGTTCAAAAGTCTGCTTATCTCTGCGTTTGTCAGGGTTGTTAAAATCAAAGCTAAAGTTTAAAATTGGATTTAAGTACTCGTTTATAAAGTTTGTCTCTTTTCTATCATAAAGTTCTAAAGTGATATAAAAAACATTGTTGTTAAACTCAGTTTCACCTGAGAGACTTCTTCTGTATCCGCTTGTTGCTGAACTTGATTTAAGAGAAAACTCTTCACCATGCTTCATAAGCTCAGCTTCTATCTCTTTTGTGATTGCAAAGGTCTCTTCTATCGGTGTGTTTATATCAAGTTTTCCAGAGATGTAGAGATTGTTTCCATCAAAGTTTGGAAAAAACTGAAATTTCATCGACTTGGCAGTAAGAACAGTAAGTATAGGAATTAAAATCAAAAATGTAAGTAAAAATATTTTCTTGTACTTAATATGAAAAATTAGAACTTTCTCATAAAAGTTTTGTAGCGGTGTCCAGTCTACTAAATTGTGACTTTTTTTCAAAAACTCTTTAGCATGAAGTGGCAAAAAGAAAAAACTCTCTATAAGTGAACCCAAAAGAATCATCACAACAACAATAGGCACTAAAATCAAAAAGAGTGCTATCTCTCCTTGCATCAAAAACATAGGTAAAAATGCAGCAGCAGTTGTAAGTGTTGCAAGTGTTACAGGAAGCATCATCTCTTTTACACCTACTATAGCAGCTTCTTGAATCTCCATACCCTCATCTATATGCCTCTGTATATTCTCGCTCACTACGATAGCATCATCAACAACTATACCTATGACTATGAGTGCTCCTAAAAGTGATACGATGTTTATAGAGTAGCCCATATAGTAGATAAAAAGTAGACCAATAATAAAAGAGAAAGGTATTCCAAGTGCGACGATAAACGCGATACGAAGATTTATAAGTATATAAAGAGAAGTAAAGACTAGTATAAGTCCAAACATTAAGTTTGATATAACTGTATCTAAACGGTCACTTACTGGTTTTGAGCTATCCTGATAAAAGTTAAAAATGACACCCTTGTACTGACTCTCAAGTTTTTTTACATAAGATTGCAACTCTTTTGAGAGCTCCATAGAGTTTCCCTCTTCACTTTTAAGAATAACAAGAGTTAAAGTATTATTGTTATTAAAAGTAGAGAGTGTAACTGTTTGAGGGTAGCTTATCTCAACCTCTGCTATATCTCCAAGTCTTATATATTTTGAGTCAACTTTTAAGATACTCTCTTTCCAATCTTTTATATCGGTTTTACCATTTACAGTTGAGATAAACGCGAAGTTCCCCTTCTCTTCTATATCGCCAATAGGAAAGATATAAGAGAGATTTGAGATGGCACCTACTACACTTTGAGGATTCAGCCCATAAGCGATTATGGCATCAGAGTTTACTTTTATGGAGAGTTCTTGATTTGAATCACCGCGAATACTCACCTCACTAATATTTTTAATTTTAGAGAGTTTATTTTTTATCTCTTTTGCTGCTTCTGTCAGTTCTCCACGTGTGAGTTCTTTAGAAGAAACAGCGAGTTTTATCAGTGGTCTATTTTTATCAATGATTACAGCTGTAGGCTCGTTCATGTCGGAGGGGAGATACTGTCTTGAGAGGGCTATTGCATCTTTTACATTGTTTAAAGTACTGACCTTATTAGTATTTTCATTTAAAGTCAGGAGCATAGAAAAGTAACCTGGTGCAATTGTAGTCTCTGTCTTATCAATTCCACTAATATTACTAATCCCATCTTCAAGCTCACGGACTGCCATTTTATCCATGTTATCAGCACTTGCACCTACATAAGAACCTTTTATACTAATCTTATCAAGTTCCGTAATAGGGAAAAGTTCTTTTGGAATGTTTATGTATGCATTAACACCCATATAAAGGAGGAAAAAGAGCATCGCATAATTTAGTCTCGTATTTTCTACAAAATATTTTATAAGTTTTATCATTTGCTCGCTCTATCTTCATAATTTTTTTTAATTATAATACAACTTAGTATATAATCGCACCAAAAAAGGAGAGATTTTGAAATTAAACAAATCCCTTACTACTAATACAATTGCACTGCTTCTCATAGGCGTCTCATTTGTTTTCTTAGAAATCAAAGAAGCTCTACTCTTTACAGGACTTTTTGCACTCTCAGGTGCACTTACAAATCAACTTGCGATTCATATGCTTTTTGAGAAAATCCCTTTTTTATATGGTTCAGGTGTGATACCTCTGCGTTTTGAAGCATTTAAGAGTGCTATAAAAAACCTTATGATGAGTGAATTTTTTACTCGCCAACAGTTAGAATCTTTTTTTGCTAAAGAGGAGAAAAAAATAGATCTCGTACCTATCATAGAAGAGACAGATTTTGCACCCGCGTTTGATGCTCTAAGCAAAACAGTAATGGAGTCTTCCTTTGGCGGTATGCTTGGAATGTTTGGTGGAGAAAAAGCACTTGAAGGTCTAAAAGAGCCTTTTACTCTTAAAATGAAAAATGCAGTTATAAATATAGCAAACTCTCAAGCATTTAATGAAACAGTTGCAAATCACCTAGAAAAATCTTCTCTTAATGATGATATGCTTCACTCCATTGAGTCTGTGATAGACTCGCGTTTAAATGAGCTTACACCACAAATAGTAAAAGAGATGGTACAAAAACTCATCCGTGAACACTTAGAGTGGCTAGTTGTTTGGGGTGGCGTTTTTGGTGGACTTATTGGGCTAGTAAGTTCTTTTTTTATTTAATCTTATGAAAAACATAAGTATTTAACATAATAAGTTCAGCCCAGAACTTATTTTAATTACTAAGGTAATAATACTATATGTATAAAATAGACAATCCCAAAAACAACTATAAAAATGTAGCTCATGCTTTTTTCCTGGCACTAGCAATCACCATAGCCGAACCCTCAACTATATTGCCCTTAATGGTACATCACTTTAGTGAGAGCGTCGTTATGGTTGGTGTTTTTGTTGCACTTCTTCGTGGTGGGGCTATTGTCATTCAGCTTTATGCTGCGTTTCATGCACAGGCTTACAAAAGAGTCTTACCATACCTTGGAAAAGTTTTTTTCTTTCGCTGGCTTAGCTGGTTTAGTATTGGGGTAAGTATCTACTTCATTGGGGATTCAAACAAAGACTTTACTCTTTTTATGATTGGTCTTGGTCTCTTCTTTTTCTCTTTTAGTGCTGGCTTTGGAGCAATATACTTTAAAGAGCTTCAAGCAAAACTTTTCTCAAAGAAATACCGTGGCAAAACCATGGCAAACCGCCAAGTAGCTGGAAGTATAGCTTCCATCATCAGTGGTGGTGTTGCTGGGTATGTCCTTGCAAACTATGAAGCACCACTTAACTATGCCTATCTTTTTTTAGTGAGTAGTGCCATTATGGCTATTGGTTTTGTCGCGTTTGTAACAATAGATGAACCAGAAAAAGAGAAGGTTTTAGTAAAAGAGAAGAACTTCAAACTCTTTCTAAAAAACGCACTTATAATTCTCAAAAAAGACAAAAGACTTCAGCAGCAAATAGTCGTTATTTTTCTTTCATTTAGCTACTATTTATCTATGCCTTTTGTTATCTTAAACGCCAATGCCTCTTTTACTCTAACAGGTTGGATGCTAGGTGGCTTCATTACTTTACAGATGTTTGGTAGCATCATAGGAAGTACCTTTTTATGGAGAAGAATTCACCATTATGAAAAAATGCTTTCTTTAAGTTTTGCCTTTATGATAGTGGCATTTTTACTTGCACTTTTTGCTCAAAGCGTATATGTCTATGGATTGATTTTTTTACTTTTTGGAATTGCCTTAGATGGCTTTAACATAAGTGGTATGAATTTAGTTATAGAAATAGCACCAGAGGAAAAACGACCAATTTATACAGCTTTGCAAACAAATATAACTTCTATTGGTCTGTTTTTCCCTATTTTAGGTGGTTTTTTGTTGCAGTACTTGGAAAGTTATACCCTTATCTATGCTGTGAGTATTCTTCTCTTGTTTTTAGGCTTATTTCTAAGCTTAAAACTCAAAGAGAGACCAGAATAAGCAAGGTGCTTAAAACTCACCTTTTACTGTTGTTAGCCCTAAAGCATCCCAATCCATCATGCCTCCTCTATAATAAGAAATCTTATTAGCAGGATAGCTATTTTCGACCATTTTTTTCATTCCAAATGGAGACTGAGGACAAACGGGTCCATTACAAAACACTATAACTTCTACAGCTTGTGAGCATTCCCATTTTTTGTCATAAGTACATCCCAATTGTTCTAATTCAGAAGTGATGAGATTAAATGGTATGTTGATAGCGTTTGGAATGGTTGCTTCATAAAAATCATCACCCATTCTCATATCTACCAATACTGCACTATTGTTTTTTAAAGCATCTAAAATATCTAGCTCAGTTACAGGTTTAACACCCGCTACTGGTACTAATTCTTGAAGCCAACCTTTGTTTTTACCGCAAGCTGTCATATCTCGAGTGATATTAAAATCTGCTCCATTCATCTTAATAGTAAAAGTACGGTCACTCTTGGTTAAAATACCTATCTTCTCAGCCTGTAAAACCAGTGCCAATAAAGCAATTATAATTAAACTTTTCATCTCTAACACTCCTTTTTGAATTAATTATATCCATAATTTTCACATCTATTCTTAAGCTAAGAGTGCCAAGAAAATATCTATCTAAAAATATAGATTTAAGCTTTTGTGTAAGTAAAATTTTAATGCGGTATTTTAGTTGGGGAGAAGTTTTACTAGAAGTAAAATATAAGTTAGGTTTGTGAAGAGGAACTGACTCTCTTCACAAGGTTTAAGAATGTTTAGCTGATTTCAGCGTCAACATCTCCTGCATTTCTAATATCCATAGATATCTCTGAACGGTGCGGTTGTGTATTATCTGCATCGTCACCTAGTACATACCACTCATTTCCTTCGAAGTGAGCTTTGTTATCAGCATCATATGGAAGGTCCCATACGATACAACCATCTGTAGGACATGCAGCCTGACAAGCTGGAGTATCATGATCTCCGATACACTCAGTACAAGTTGCTGGATTTACATAGTAAATATCCTCACCTGTTGGGTTATCATCTGCTTCTACTATTGAGTTTGTTGGACATTCATCCAAACATGCATCACACGAAATACATAAATCTGTTATACGAACTGACATTTTCTATCCTTTTAGCTAATATTAAAAGGCTATATTATCGTCATCATATTAAACTTTCATTAAAAAAATATACTAATTCTAATATCAATAAATTAGAAAGAAAAGCTTTATTTGCCTATTTGAAACTATGCGACTAAGTTGCACTTAAGTGCTCTAATCATATAATTTCAAAAAAATTACCAAGGATATATAATGAAACGTATTTTTTTATTGCTCTTCCTACTTTTAGCCCCTTTACTCTTAGCAAAACCAAATGTTATTGTGAGTATTGCACCTCAAAAAACATTTGTTCAAAAGATTGCAATGGACATGGTAGATCTAACTGTTATGGTGCCCGAGGGAAGTTCACCTCACTCCTATGAACCAAAGCCATCACAAATGATAGCACTCTCAAATGCAGATGTTTACTTCGGTATAAATATCGGTTTTGAAAATGTTTGGCTTGAAAAATTCAAAACACAAAATAGTAAACTTCTATTTGTAGATATAAGTGCTAATGTTAAGAGAATACCTTCGGCAAAAAACCACCATCATCATCACGATGAAGAAACACATCATGAAGAAACAGATCATATAAAAATGGACCCACACACATGGCTTGTACCAAAAGATGTAGCAATCATGGCACAATCAATTTATGAAACACTCGTCAAAATTTCTCCACAAAATAAAGAAGCCTATACAAAAAATTACAATGCCTTTTTACAAGAGATACAAGATACAGACACTCAGATAAAGCAACTCTTTAAAGATCTTCCATCTCAAACAAAATTTATGGCGTTTCACCCTTCATGGGGCTATTTTGCCAAGACTTATGATTTAAAACAGATAGCAATTGAAGTTGAAGGAAAATCACCTAAACCAAAAGAAATTATAAGAATTATTAAAGAAGCAAAAGAGGACAAAGTAAAAGTTATATTCACCCAGCCTGAATTCTCAGATAAAAGTGCACAAATCATTGCTAAAGAAGCAGATGTTAGAGTAGAAAAAATCTCTCCTCTAAATCCACAATGGTCACAAAACTTAATAAATATGGCAGAAGCAATTGCAAAATAACGAAGCACTAATAAGTATAGAAAACGTTAGTTTCACTTATGAAAAGGAACCTACTCTCTCAAATATAACACTAGATGTTTATGAGAAAGACTTTTTAGTTTTAATAGGCCCAAATGGTGGAGGTAAGAGTACACTGATGAAACTTATTCTCGGTCTACTTCCCCTACAATCTGGATCTATAAAAATCTATAACAAAAAAGCAAAAAAGGTTTTATCTAAAATAGGTTATGTCCCTCAAAATACAAATATAAACCTTAACTTTCCAATCAAGGCTATCGATGTAGTTATGATGGGTGCCAAAGAAGATAAAACAGCTGCATTAACTGTTTTAAAAGAAGTTGGTATGGAAGAATTTGCTCAAATAAAGATAGGTCTTTTATCTGGGGGACAACGCCAAAGAATTATGATTGCCCGTGCTCTTTACAATGAACCAAAAATTCTTTTACTTGATGAGCCAACTTCAAGTATTGATGTAGATGGACAAGAACAAATTTATGAGCTTTTAAAAGAGCTCAACAAAAAGATAACTATCATCGTAATTAGTCATGATCTCTCCGTTATTATGAAGTATGCAAACAAAGTTGCACATATTCATAAGAGACTTACATTTCACTCTCTAGACTCACTCAAAGCACAGTTTACTACTGGAGATGAACATATTTGTGAAGTAGAACTACTCCAAATGCTAGGAAAATTAAAATGATAGAAGCACTCTCTTACGAATTTATGCAAAATGCTTTAATAGCAGGTCTTCTAGTTAGTTTCATCGCTGGAATTATGGGTTCACTTATAGTAGTAAACAGAATGGTTTTCTTAGCAGGTGGGATTGCTCATGCTGCTTATGGAGGTATAGGTATAGCTCTTTTCACAGGCCTTCCTATCTTTGTAGGAACTTCCATTTTTGCAGTAATTGCAGCTATCTTTATGGCTTTAGTAACTCTCAAACAAAAAGAGAACAGTGATATCTTCATAGGTCTAATTTGGGCAGTGGGAATGGCTATTGGGATTATCTTTGTAGACTTAACACCTGGGTACAATGTAGACTTAATGAGTTATCTCTTTGGTTCCATTCTAGCCGTAAGTAGTGACGATATTATCTTTATGGCAGTTTTACTTTGTATTATTTTATTTGTTTTATTTTTTTGGTACAGAGAATTACTAGCGGTATCTTATGATAGCGAATATGCATCCCTTAGCGGAATCAATGTAAAGTTTTTTTACACTCTCTTACTTGTACTTTCTGCTTTAACTGTAGTTATAGCTATTAAAGTTGTTGGTCTTATTTTGGTTATAGCACTCTTAACTATCCCTATATATATTGCTCAAAATCTAGCACACTCTTTACTAAGTATGATGTTTACTTCAGGAGTAATTGCTTCAGTTTTCACACTTGTAGGCTTATGGTTATCTTATACTTATGATCTTACTTCCGGAGCATGTATCATTTTAGTTGCTGGAATTTCGCTTATATTATTTATGATTTATACGAAGTTGAGATGAAACTACTACTTTTTCTCTCTATTTTCTTTACCCATACAGTACTTTTTGGATGTGCAGCATGTCAACTTATGACACCTACTGCTGAGATAAAACTCGATCTTGACATAAAAGATAAATATTTAAAAAAAATTCATGTAAAATGGATTTTTTCTGACACTTATCTCAACTCTCTAACTGTACAGTACGACACAGACAGGGACAATAAGCTCGATGATAAAGAGATGTTAGAAGTAAAAAAGGCTATGCTTGATTATCTGCTTGTAAATAATCTACTCACTGAAGTGCGTTTTGCAAAAGATGCAAACAAAGATGAAGCCACTGCTCTCAAACCAAAATTTACAAATTTCTCCCCAAGTATTCAAGATAATATTTTTTATTTTACCTATGATATTGACTTAAATATAGAAATACAAAACAACTCGCAACTCTCCCTTGTCTTTAGTGATGACAATGGTTTCTTTGCCTTTGTTGTTACTGATTTACTTATAAATTCTAAGCAGTTTACATATCAAGAAAATCTTTACCTATTTACCGCTTCTATAGTTTTTAAGCAGACATCTCTAGATAGACAAATCAAAGCAGAACCTTCTAAAGAAGTTTCTAAAGAAGTTTCTATAGATGAACCAAAACAAACACCATCACTTCAGTCTAATCTTTTACAAAAAAGTATAGAAAAGGTACAGTCTCTATTTCAATCTATAAAGGATGAAACAAACCCTTTAACATATATCACACTTCTTATCTTTGCATATATTTATGGTTTTATTCATGCTCTTGGACCAGGTCATGGAAAGACGCTAGTCGCTAGCTACTTTCTCTCAAATGAGCGTTCATACTCAAAAGCTCTCTTTGTCTCTTTGGCTATTGGAGTTGTTCATACTTTCTCGGCGTTTATACTTACACTTATCATCTACTTTGGAGTAAACACTTTTCTTTCACAGTTTATGCAAGACAGCGTTTATCTTACCACTAAAATTTCTGCTCTTATCATCATCTCAATCGCTCTTTATTTGCTTTACAAAAAGTATAAGGCTTATAAAAAACTCCAAAATGTACAAAAGTTTAGCTTTAGTGCCAAACCACATGTTGACACTTGTGCTTGTTCTTCATGTAAGGTAGATACAAACTCAACTGATGCGGCACTTATCATCTCTGCTGGGATTATTCCTTGTCCTGGAACGACGACTATATTTATATTTGCTATCTCTTTAGGATTGTACTATGCGGGATTTTTAGCAGCTCTTGTGATGAGTTTAGGAATGAGTAGTGTTATTTATATATCAGCACTCATAAGTGTCTCTGTTCGTAAAAAAACTTCCCAAGGAAATGGTAAACTAAAAAAATATTTAGAGTATGCAAGTCTTGGTATTATTTTGCTTTTAGGTATCTTATTACTTATTTCATAAGCACTAGATTTTTTTAACAATTTCTATAGTTACATCTCCACCAATAACAAGAGAATCACCAGCAATTATCTTTGCACGTTTACGCATCTCTACTTCACCATTTCTTGTTACATAACCATCAGAGATTATAAATTTTGCTTGAGCACCACTATCTACAAGATCAAGTACTTTTATAAGTTTAAAGAGTTCTATATACTCATCTTCTAGTTCAAATTTTATTTGGCTCATTTTTAGCTCCATATTTTAATTATTGAAATAATAGCACTTAAGTGCTATAATCAAGATTATGAATATAGGATCTTCGAGCATTTACGACATTGGCACTACTGTTATAATGAGACTCAACGACAAAGAAGTTCTCATCTCTGAAGAAGATCCTCTTTTAGTCTCACAAGCAAACGAACGAAAAGCAAAACACGAAAAAGAGCAAGAAGAGAAAAAAGCCCTAGAAGAAGAAAAAAAATCAGACCCAAATGAACTTAGTGAAGACGAAGAGAGACTTGTCAAAGACTTAGCCGCTCGTGATAGTGAAGTCAAAGCTCATGAAGCTGCACACCAAGCAGCAGGTGGTGGTATGACTGGAGCAGCTACATACACGTATCAGCAAGGTCCTGATGGTAAAATGTATGCAATTGGTGGTGAAGTTTCTATCTCTACTCCAAGTGCTTCAACACCAGAGGAAGCTATACAAAACGCGAGACAAGTTATAGCATCTGCTATGGCAGCGGGAAATCCTTCTCCTCAAGACTTTGCAGTAGCATCTTCTGCAAGACTTATGGAGATAAAAGCCCAGCAACAACTCGCCCAAGAACAACAAGAGCAAATAAGAGGAGCATCTAGTTATTCAAGTGCTCTTAACTCCTTAGAAGAAAATTCTAATGAAGCAAAAACACCTCTCTTAGACATTCCAGCCTAAAATCTTTTTATATACCCATGACAATAAGGCTCATACCCTTTAAGCTCATAATAGTCTTGATGGTAGACTTCCGCCTTATAAAATGTGCCTTTCTCTCGAACATCAGTTGCAATTTTATAGCCTTTTTCTTCTAAAATTTTTATCAGTTTTTCAACTATTTTTCTCTCTTCATCATTTGAAACAAAAATAGCTGAGAGATATTGTGAGCCTATATCTGGTCCTTGTCCATTCACTTGTTCTGGATCATGAATCTCAAAAAAGAGTCGTGCTAATTTTTCATAGCTAACTTTACTTGAATCATAAACAACCTCTACAAGTTCTAAATGTCCGCTTTGTCCACGACTCACTTCTTTATAAGAAGGATTTTTCACATGTCCACCCATATAGCCTGAGACTACACTTATAACACCCTCTTCTTTTTCCATATAATACTCAACACCCCAAAAGCAGCCGCCTGCAAAGTAAGCCTTTTTGATTGTTGGTGTTTTTTCCTCTTTAGCTTTTTTCTCTTTTTCAAAAGAGAGAGAGATAGAGTTCACACAGTAGCGTGTATCTTTCTGTGTAAAACCTTCACCTTCAAAAACATGACCAAGATGTCCTCCACAGTTTGCACAAACAATTTCAACTCGTCTGCCATCAGCATCAGGTATGCGTTTGACAGCACCAGGAATTGCATCATCAAAACTAGGCCAGCCACAACCACTGTCAAACTTTGAGTCAGATTTATAAAGTGGCGCTCCACACTGCTTACAAAGATATGTTCCATCCTCTTTGTATTTATAATACTTCCCAGTAAAAGGTCTCTCAGTCCCCTTACCTAAAATGACAGCAGCCTCTTTATCTGTTAGAGTGTTTAGCTTTAAAACAGGTAACTCTTCTGTAGTTTTAGCACCTAGACTACTACTACTTACTATGCCTACTAGCATACTTACTAATATAAAAAACTTTAACATTATTTCTCCTTGTAGTATTTTATTAAAAAACTATTGAGTTGGTTTGCAAACATCTGAGCATCTTTTTGAGAAAAAGCTTTTGGTCCACCGGTGATTTCTCCGCTCTCTCGAACACTCTGCATAAGGTTTCGCATTGCAAGATACTGTTTAATGTTATCTACACTATAAAGCTCGCCTCTATGATCAATCGCATGCGCTTTTTTACTAATAACCCTATCGGCTAAAGGTATATCTGCTGTGATTACTAAATCACCCTCTTGAAGCATCTCAACTATTTTATTGTCGGCTTCATCTGCTCCAGCATCTACTATGATATAACTTACATGCTTTGACTTTCCAATACTGACTTTTTTGTTTGCTACTACATAGCTTGTGATGCCTAAACGCTCAATAGAACGCAATACTATTGGTTTTAAAAGGTTTGGAAATGCATCACCATCTATATACATATCAAGCATTTATAAGCTCCAGTTTTTTAAGTTTAGTCATCTTTTTTATCTCGTACTCGCGTTTTGAAGCACTGCTTCTATTTTCAGAGGCTTCACTATAAACAAGCTCAACTGGTCGTCGAAGACTTGTATATTTAGCACCTTTATCTGAACTGTTGTGTTCTAAAATACGACGAGAAATATCTGTAGTGATTCCCGTATACAAACTTTTATCACTACATTTCACTATGTAAACAAAATATGACAACACCTTTTCCTTGTATATATAAAGATCATTTTTAAAACTATATCATATCTCTCGTATCACTTTGTAACAAAAAAAGAACGATTTTCTGTTTACTATTGTAAATAATAAAAAGTTATATTATAATCTATATACATTTTTATCACAAAGTTATTATGATTTTTTGATAACACTATAGAAGGACTCCAATGCAAAAGTCTAAAATTATTATAGTTGAAGACGATGAAATCACATCACTCAACTTAAATATGTCACTTCAAAAACATGGCTATAGTGTTGTAGCAGTCTGTGATAATATAACTCAAGCAAAGAATAAAATTTCTACACATATGCCAGATGTTGTCATAATTGACATCTCTTTACAAGAGAGTAATGATGGTATTGAGCTTGCTAAAAATATAAAAAAACAACACAAAATCCCTTTCATCTATCTTACTTCTTATAGTGATGATGAGATTATTTCTCAAGCAAAACTTACAGAGCCTTACGGTTATATAGTAAAACCTTTTGATCCAGGCTCTCTTCATGCAACAATTCAAATGGCTCTTTTTAAATTTCAGATGGAAAATGAAAGAAAAGAGGATATAGATTCTCTTAAAATTGATAAACTCAACCTAGAAAAACTGCTCTATTCAAAACGCTCTTCAGATAAACCAATTGTTCCTTTTGGAAGTGACTACCATCTTGACATTAGTATTTGTGAGACTTTTTACAAGGGTAAAAAGATAAAACTCACAAAAAAAGAGAATGCATTCTTACGTTTACTTGTTGCACAACTAGGTCTTGTTGTAAGTTTTGAGCAAGCTATGAACTATGTTTGGGATGAGAGTGGTGCAACGGAAAATAGTGTCAGAACCCTAGTATGGCGTTTACGTAATAAACTTGAAACTGATATCATCAAAAATGCTTCAGGTATAGGCTACTACATAGAAGAGTAGCTAAGACATCTCACCAAAATATTTAAACTATTTTAATTGAGGCTAGTCTCTTTTTCATCCTAAGACAAACCCCTTCATAATCATAACTACTTACTTCATCTTTTGCCATTTTTTCCATTTCACTTGCACTATTTTGTAAAGACTCTATCCTAAAGTTACCACTAGAACCCTTTATACTGTGGGCAGTAAGTGCAATTTTTTTATAATCTTGTCTAACAATAGCATTTTGCAATTCTGGAATCGTTGTTTTCATCTTCTTTATAAAAAGACTTAAGAGCATAACAAGTTCGTCATTTGTAAGCATCAACTCTTCTTCAAGTTTCTGTGCATCAAGTCCTTCTATAGCATGAGCTTCTTCTTCTTCAAACTCTATACTCTTCGCTGAAGTATCAAACTGTAAAAAAGAGACAAAGACTCTCTCAAGCTCTTTTAAAACTATTGGCTTTCCTAAAAAAGCATCATAGCCACTTAAGAGACCTTTCTCCTCTACCCCTTTTATGACATTTGCAGTAAGCGCAGAGATTGGAGTATGTTCAAGATTATTTATTTTTTCATACTCCAGTATCTTAGCTACTGCTTCATTTCCGTCCATTTCAGGCATCTGCTCATCCATTAAAATAAGACTATAGTCTCTTTTTTTATAAAATTCTAAAGCCTCAAGTCCATTAGTAGCTAAGTCATATGTCAATCCATACTTCGCTAATATAATCTTTATCAGCTCCTGATTGGCTTCATTATCTTCTGCAATCAAGATATGCCCTATAAACTTTTGTGAACTCTTTTTTGTCAGAGGAGTATTATCTTCAGGATTCATCAGCTCATTAAACGCCGTATGTATTTTAGAACAATACAGAGGGAAACATAGGTAGTTAATGTGTGGATAGACATCATATAAATCATCTTCTTGACTCATAAGTGCTATAAATTTTTTATCTGAAACCAATACTTTGTTTTTAAACTCAAGGTCACACTCTCCATCAGAAAAGATACAGATATCAAAATCAACTTCATCTATAGTATCTGAGAGCGTTATATTCATACCAAAAAACTCTGCATATCGTAAGAAAGAGTTGTGCCTAAAACTAGGTATACCATCCTTTGCATATACTAGCATTTTAAGTTTTTTAAATGCTTCAATATCATCAAACATTAAACACTGCTCATTATGAACTTCAATAGGAATCTCTAGGTAAAAAGTACTTCCTTTGCCAAGTTGAGAAACAACATCTACTTTTCCATTCATTAATTCAGCAAGTTGGTTAGAGATTGAGAGTCCTAAGCCTGTTCCACCTGGGCTAGTTTCACCATGTGGAGCTTGTGCAAATGCAGAAAATATATTTTTGATATCCTCTTTTGCTATTCCTACTCCCGTATCTTTTACACTGATTTTGAGAAGTTTTTCACTGCTAAGTTTTGCTTCAACATCTATAAGACCATTTACGGGAGTAAATTTAATAGCATTGCTTAAAAAGTTTGAAAGAATCTGTTTTATACGAAGAGAATCTCCATAAAGCTCTTTAGCAATACTAGGATCAATGAAAGAAGTAATAGTAATCTCTTTAGAACTAGCACTCGCAACAAATAGTTCTAATGTATGATTTATCTCATCATGTAGAGAAAACAGCTTTGCTTCAATAGTAAACTCCCCACTTCTTAGTTTTGAAAAGTCTAAAATATCGTTCATAATAGTCAGTAGATTCTCTCCACTATTTAAAATAATATCAAGATAATTTTTGTGCTTCTTCGATATCTCTTCTTCAATCAGTAAATTAACAAAACCCAAAATTGCATTGAGTGGTGTTCTAATTTCATGAGACATATTTGAGAGAAAATACTCTTTTGCTTGTCCTGCTTGAAGTGCTTCTTGCCTTGCATCTACAAGCTTTTGAAAAATAGTCTCTGTATAGTACTTCAAAATTCCTGTAAAATTTTCATCAAATATATAAGATATCTCTTCAAAAAGCTCCTTAGAATTTAAGTTCTTATCGTAAGAAAAGTCGATCATTGAACGGCGAAAATGGCTACATATTCCAAAGAGTTCATCTGCACTAATCTCTCGAAACTTTAAGTAAGTAAGTAGCTCTTGCATAACAGGACAGTCACCTATCTCCGTCTCTCCTGCAATAACCCCCATAAAATAATCAAAAACGCCAGAAGCATACTTGTTTATAAAATAATCTTCATCAATCGAATGATCTTGAAGTATCTTTTTTGGAGATGAGTATGAGAGCCACTGCTCAAGTATCTGCTGTTTAGACTCTCTAAAAAGAGCTTGTTTTGCTACGAGTGTAGGAATATTTTTTGTCATTTTTATATCTTATACTGGATTTACGACAAAGTAAGATACACTCATTAAAAGAGCAAGCTTAGCTAAGTTTATCACTAATGTTCCAAGTATATTTCCAATTTGACATGAGCTACAAGAGCTGTAAACTTTCCCTTCATACTGAGCATAAAAAAAGTAGATTATATTTAAAAGTAAAATGCCATATGAAGCATAAACCTGATAAGACCAAAGCAGCTCATTTGTTTGCTCACTTACAAAAAATGAGCTTAAAATCACTAAGAGCATAGCAATCATTATGAAGTTAATCGCTTTAAGAACTTTATCTCTATGAAAAGTAGTTGGACAACTCTCAGATATTGAGACATCTGAACCAAACTCTAGTTTTTTCTCAAATATTTTTTTCTCTTCTTTTGAGAGTTTTTGTAAAAAAGTAGAACCAAATGTATAATCAATCTTTCTTTGAATCAAAATACTCTTCTCGCCTTCAGTTTTAAGTGATAAGTCCTTGCCATTTCTATCTTGATAGACTATGCTTATCTTATCGTGTCGAGTTACATTGGCAGTCAAACCCGGGAAATAAGCAGTCTTTTCTAAACTTGTGATTTTTCCATCAGTGCTTAAGAGTCTAGGGTTTAAGAGTTCTAAAAAAGTGCCATCTTCATTTTTTATCACTACTACATTGTAGTAACTTCCTATTTGAAATGCAGCAAGTCCATCAAGATTATTGGCGTTTATGGTATCTTTCAAATCATCAATCAATGAAAAAATATTTTCGTTAAATACTCTTACATCAGTTGCATATTCTGTACTTGGAGGTGTGGGATATTTTATTATTTCTTTTACCATAGAAGTAGTTACCTTTTGAGGAACTCTCCTAAAAAGGAGAGAGAAGAAGTTCTTTAGTGACTTTTACCAACAACAATTATCATTTTGATGTTAATCACAATAAATCTAATGAACTGATAAATTACACAAGTTCTCAGTTTTTTTTGAAATGAACCTGGAACCATTGTAGTAAAATTTTGACTGTATGCTTTTATGTTTTTTTCGTCTTTAATTGCCATAATAATTATCCTTTAATTTTTTTTCCGAACACTTGGTTTTGCTCAGCGCAAAGCCCAAAACGCTTGTGTTTTTAATTTTCCAGCAAGAAGATTCTTCCCTATTCAGGGATAAGAGTCCAACCTGGATTAAGTTTAGCTTTGTAGATAAACAAATGGTGAAGGATATGTTTAATCCAGTGTCCCGCAAGACCAATCTCACCAAAAGTATAATCAACATCACGACCAGTTCCTGGGAACTTTTCAAAGTCAGGTACAACAGGATAAATCGTCATCGCTGCTGCAGTACCAGTAAAGATTCCTTTACCAGCAGAAGCAACACAAGCAGCACCCATGTCAGCCATAGAAGCATGTTGTAGTGGAGCATCAACTCCATTTTTAATCATATCACATACAGAGTGAGCAACCGCTTTACCCATGATACCTGAAGGCATACCTGTACGAGGAGGTGTTGGGTTAATTGGTGTTCCACTTGGTGAGCTCATCGGCTTAGAAATCGCATGAGGCGGTGCAAACGCGATACCACAAGCAAACATATTTGAGTATGTAGGATTTTGGTATGTTGAAGGCCAGTCAGATGCCTTCCAGTTTTCATAAGCACCAGCATCATACTTAGCATCAACTTTCATAAAACCGTTTGGAGCAAAAACAGTAGATGTGATATCTTCGCCATCTTTAGCATACGCTTTTAGTCCAACACCAGCAAATGGAGGGATAAGCATAGAGAAGTCAAACTCCTCTTCACCTGTAGTTCCATCTAAAAGTTCATAATGAGCTTTTCCAGACTCTACCTTAGATACATGTGCACCGATAATCCAATCAACATTACGCTCAGTAAAAAGAGACTCTGCAAAGATTTTTGAACTTACTGCAAAACCCATTGATTTCATATGGAGTCCACCAACACCAAAGTCGCCTAAGAAAGACTCATTTGAAATCCATTTGATATCTGCCATGTCACGTACACCTGCCTTACTAAGCTCATGTTCAATGTTGAAGATATACTCAAACGCGGCACCTTGACATGTACACATACCATGACCCGTACCAACTAAGAACTTTCTACGTTCTCCAGCTTTCATAGCTTCTATACATTTATCTAACTCATGAGCAGCGTGTTCTGCATGTTCTGCTGTACATACAGATACTGTATGCTCACCAAGATTACTTCCTTCACCTAAACCTGGAGTTGCCCCGAAGTTTAGTTTTGGACCAGTAGCATTGATAATATAATCATACTCTATATTTTCAGTTTCTCCAGCCTTATCTGTACTTGTAAATTCTACTGTAACAAAAGCTTTATCACTCGACTCATTCCCTTCGGGATTTAAAGAGAGTGCTTTTGCTTGCTTATATGTAATGCCAGCTTTTGCATATACTGGAGCTAAGTCAAAAGTAACTTCTTCTTTACTCATTTGACCAACACCGACCCAAATATTTGATGGAATCCAGTTCCATTTTGAGTTTGGAGTCACAACAACAACTTCATGAGCTGAACCTAACCATTTTGCCGCGAAAGTAGCTGCAGTATGACCTGAAACCCCTCCACCTAAAACAACTAATCTTGCCATTTATACTTCCTCATTTTATGTTCTAAAAAACTTTATCAAAATTGTATCACAATGTTATCACAAAGAATCATCACTCTAACTAATATAAATTATAATTATATAAACAACTCTTAACGAAGAGCCTATTTTAGCCATTTTTAAACATTACTTAAATGAAAAAACTAACTTTATTTTAAAATTTTGTTTATAATCTCTGTCGAATTTTTTGATAGCTCTTGTGTAGAAATGATACGCGAGAGTTCAACTTTCATAAGTTCCTTATTTGTTTCATTCAATTTGTCGTAAATTTTAAACGCCCCACATAAACCTGAAGCCATTTGTGGATTTATCTTATCTATCTCTATGATTTTGTCAGCTACAAACTTATAACCGTGTCCATCTTTTGAATGAAAGTACTTATAGTTTCTTGCAAAAACGCCAATGAGAGAACGCACAAGATTTGGAACTTTTTCGTCATACACTTCATCATTTTGTAGAGCCATAACACGATCAAGCGTTCCCTCGCGATGAGAAGCAGCCAAAATCGAGAAGTACTTGTTCATAACTAGCGTTTGCGTTTTGTACTTTTCATAAAAATTAGCTAAGGCTACAGTTGCAAATTTAGCACTTGTATTTTCTAAGATATCTAGAGCTGTTACTCTATCTGTCATAGTGAGTGACTCTTCATACTGCGTTTTAGCCATTTCTATTACATCATGAGTCTCAAGTTCTGACAAACTTTTAAGTGCTCTGTTTTTTATAGCTCTTTTTGAGATTGCCAGAGAGTCAATGCTTAGTGATTTTGGTTCATGATTTGAAGTATATATCTTAAGTAACTTATCTCTAAAAGAGTCTGCTAAATGTTTACTGAGTTTCTCTTTTGCCGCGTAAATCACTTCAAAGTCCACTCCCTCCATTCTCTGCATAAGAGTTGAAACAGTTGGAAGTTCAAGTAAGAGTGCTTTATACGAAAGGTCTATGTCCAAATCTAGTAAGTGCCCATAAGCTTCTACATAGGCAGCATTTATCTCTTCACCTCTCATGAGTGCTTCAAGAGTTTCTATGGCAAAAGTCTGTGCTGATTCATACTTCACAAAACTATTTGCGTCATGCTTCATCAAAAACGCGAAGTCGCTATGCTCTTGGTCTATGATTAGAGGAGCTGAGAAGTCTCTGTTTATAGACAAGATTGGTTTGGCGTTTAAGCCCTCGTAAGAAAACGTTTCACTCTCTTTTGAGACGATGAGAGTTTTTGCAACGACTTCAACTCCATCTTCGCTTATAAGAGCAATCTTTAGTGGGAAAAAGTATGGTTTTTGACTCTCTCCACCTACCGCGTTTGGAACTACTTGCGTAAGTGTTAAAGTGTAAACGCCATCAGAAAAACTCTCTTTTACTTTTAACTTTGGCGTTCCACTTTGATGATACCAAAGCTCAAAGGCAGACAAGTCAACTCCACTCGCACTGCTCATAGCCCAGAGAAAATCTTTAGTTGTAACAGCTTGTCCATCAAAAGTCTCAAAGTACAAGTCTGTTGCCTTACGGTAATTTTCCTCGCCTAAAAGTGTATGAATCATACGAATGACCTCAGCACCTTTTTCATATACCGTAGCCGTATAAAAGTTGTTCATGCTTATGTAAGATTTTGGCTGAATAGGATGAGCTGTGCCCGAAGCGTCTTCAACAAACTGGCGTTCACGAAGAGACTTCACATCTTCTATGCGTTGTACCTCTTTTGAGTTTAAGTCTGCTGAGAAACACTGGTCGCGAAAAACAGTGAGTCCCTCTTTGAGTGTAAGCTGAAACCAGTCACGACAAGTGATGCGATTTCCCGTCCAGTTGTGAAAGTACTCATGGGCTATAACCGACTGGATTCCCATAAAGTTTGCATCACTCGCACTATCTTCATCTGCTAAAACATAGGCAGAGTTAAAGATGTTAAGACCCTTATTTTCCATCGCTCCCATGTTAAAACTATCTACCGCTACGATGTTATAAATCTCTAAGTCATACTCTCTACCATATTTTTGCTCATCCCAAAGCATCGCTTCTTTGAGTGATTTCATTGCATGATGACACTTAGACTCGTTGCCTAAATCGCAGTAGATGTTTAGCTCAACTCTCTCTCCACTTGCTGTTGTGTACTCATCGCTTATGCTTCCAAGGTCTCCCGCTACGAGTGCGAAAAGATACGAAGGTTTTGGATGTGGATCAAGCCAAGTAACACTATGGCGTTCTCCTAAATCTTTACTCTCTTTTTTGTTTCCATTTCCAAGTAAGACTGGGTACTTCTCTTTGTCTGCGACAATAGTCGTGGTATATACACTCATAACATCAGGACGGTCAAGATATGGCGTTATACTTCTAAAACCTTCAGGTTCGTTTTGTGTACAAAAAATAGAACCAGACTTGTATAAGCCTTCGAGTTCAGTATTGTTTTGTGGGTAAATTTTGTTGATGATTTTTATGCTAAACGTAGAAGGAACATTTAGCACTGTAAGTTTTTCTTCTTCAAGAACATAGCGAGTATCGTTAAGTTTTAAGTCGTTTATCCAAAGCTCTAAAAGCTCTAAATCACGACAATGAAGACTTAACTCTTGGACACCTGTGTCTACTTTTTGGATGTTCATAACATTTGTAACAAGAGCATACTCTTCAAAAAGCTCAAATCTTAGGTTTACATCTTCTATACTAAACGCCGGTGCCTTATAATCTTTTAAATATATCGCTTGTGCTTCGCTCATAATTTCTCTTTTCTTTTTAAGAAATCATAGCGTAAGAAAATGTGCTTTAGCCTTTAATCCCATCTGCACGAGGGTTAAGTAAGAATTTGTAAAAGACCTTGATGTAAATTACAAATGGTAAAGTCCATATAATTGCCGAGTAAAGATACAACTCACTTGCAAACTCTGGATAAAAAGGCACACTTGCACGCATTAACGCGGCCATAATTACAAACACCACCATAAGGTGTGTGTATATGTTTGAAGTAAGATGTCGCCCTGTATGTATCCATGAGATAATTATCATTACCATCACATAAGCAAGTCCATAACCTCCCGTTGTAAGAATATGGCGAAGACTACTGACATACTCAAACTTCTCACTTAAAATCGCCCAACCCATAAGTGCATAGCCAAGTCCTAAAAGAACATAAACAAGCCCCAAGTAGATTACATAGGGCTGATTTAAAATGAACTTATCTTTTAAGATATAGTCCGAAGTTATTGCGAGTATGGCAGCACCTGTTGCAAGTCCCAGCCATCCAAGTGCTGAGTTTTGTGGATAAAAGAACTCAACAACTGTAAAAACGCAGACACTAAAGATAGCAAGATTAGTCAAAGGTGGTCGTGAGATATAAACATCGTCTATGCCTTTGTCTTCCATAAGTTCATTTACTGCTTCCATATTTACACGACGCAGGGCAAGTAGAATGAGTACTATAATCCCACCTAGAGCAACTTTAAGTATATCCATAGGATTTGTGCTAACAAGTTCTGCCATAGATGCGAAAAACCACATCTCTATGAGCAAAAGTGCAAGCACAGCATAACCTAAAGAAGCGTGTCTTTGTAGCTTATCTAAAACAGTATCTTTTGCAAACCAAAGTATCCACCCAAGCATTGCGAGATTGAGAAATGCCGCAAGATAAACGCCTGTAAAATCTATAAGCCAAAAACTAATACGTCCTAAAACCCATAAAGCAACAATGTACTTTAGACGCTTGCCAACAAAAGGAACCATGCCAGGAAAGAGTTCAGGCAGTCCTGTGGTCAAAAACGCCATAACACCAGCTGTTAAAATTCCAAATGTCATCTCATAAACATGCCAAACTATTAGATTGTCTGTAAAAGCTATGTTTAAAACGCCACTCCAGACAAGTCCCCAAAGAAGCATAGATAGAATCATATAAGGTGCTAAAAGTAAAAATAAGGGACGAAATCCATATGCTAGATAAGGGGGAATATCTTTTTCATCAGGATAGTAAAGGTAATGACTCGTTGCATGGAGCTGTTCTTTATCTTGTGTACTCATTATTTTAACTCCAATTCAAAAGTGTGGATTATCTCTTCATCTTGTAGTATCTCTGCACTTTTTGCATAAACATACTTGTCATCGCGTTCTTTATGTAGTTTGTCAAAATCAAACTCTTTTACTATATGCCCAGGATCTGCTTGAAGGAGCAACATAGTATCACTCAGACGAATAGCTTCCATAAGATCATGTGTAATAAACAAAATACTTATCTCTTTTTTTGCGATTAGCTCAATGAGTATGCTCTGAAGCTCTTTTTTGAGTCCTATGTCTAAGGCAGAGAAAGGCTCATCAAGAAACAAAAGAGAAGGCTTTAGTACTAAAGCTCTCGCAAAACTTACACGCTGTTTCATACCTCCACTCAAATCTTTTGGAAACTTTGTAAAGTCCTCTTCATCAAGTCCAAATTTCAAGGCTATCTCTTTTGCCTTTGCTATACTCTCTTTTTTTGCATCGCCTCTCGCTAAGAGTCCTAATGCGATGTTATCGATGACATTTTTCCATGGAAGTAGTCTTGCTTCTTGAAACGCGAAGGCACTACTAGTAAAAGTGTTAGTAACACTTCCCTCTTGCACATCTAAGATGTCTGCACACAGATGAAGGAGTGTTGTTTTTCCACCACCACTTGGACCAACGATGGAGAGAACCTGCCCTTTTTGGAGTGTAAAGTTTATGTTTTTGAGTATCTCAGTAAAACCAAAATGATGATTGAGAGCTTTTACTTCTAGTTTCTCCATAACTCTACCTCCCTTTTTATAGGCTCTAAGATAATGTACTCTATAAACATAAGTGAACCTATCATAATGACAACAATCGCTAATGCAGTTGGTGTATCAAGCTGACTTCTAGCAACACCTAAAGAAGCTCCTATACCCGTACTAGTAGCAAGTAACTCCGCCATAATGACAATCTTCCATGCCATACCAAGTCCACTAACCCAAGCCGGAAAAACATAAGAAAATATATGGGGAAAGTAAACATCAAAAAAACGCATGTGCCAAGGAAGTTTAAAACTCTGTGCCATATCTTTTAAATCGCCATCAAGTGTTCGAGTTCCTTGCAGTGCACCTACAAAGATGATAGGAAAAGAGGCAATAGTAACCGTAAATATAACAGTCTCATCTCCCATACCAAACCAAATCATTGCTAAAACTATCCATGCGATTGGAGGCATACCAACTAAAATAGTCACAATAGGGCGACTCATCATAGAAGCAGTAGCAAAAAAACCAGCAATAAGTCCAAGTGAAGTTCCAATAGCCAAAGAGAGCCCAAAACCAATAGAAGCACGATAGAGTGTAATACTAATCTCCTCTAATACACTCTCATCTTGAAGCATAAGCAGTAAAGTTTTAAATGTTTCAAGTGGTGAGGGCAGTACTAAGTCACCGTAAATTTGATTGCCCATATCCCAAAACGCTATAAAGAGTAAAATGGAAGCTATAGCACCCCATCCACTCCATAAGTATGCTGGAAAATCTTTTATTATTTTTAGTATAAATTTCATGAAGCGGATTATATCTGTAATGATATTAATTATCATTGATTTACATCAAGTTTCTCTCAATATAATTTGATACTGATTATCAATATAATATATTCTTAAGCTAAGCAATAGTAGTATGCCCTAATAATTTTTAATTAAAGGATTAACATGCATAAAGTTGGATTAGCAAAATTAAAGCAACCTCCACAAATAACTTTAGAAAAAACATATCAAGCAAATAAAATAAGTTGTCAACGCAAAATGTTTTGTACTATGATAAATCAATTTCTTTCTACACAGTCTCAATTTGATTTGATGCAGGAGACTATATATGAACACTCTTTATTAGACATATTTGAAGATAAAATAATCTCCTTTTTTCAGTTTTATAAATTCAAACCTGAGTACCCACAAGCTATAGTTAAAATTTACACTTATGATTCAATGCTTTTTAACCAGTACTTCAAGCAGAGTAAAAACCCTAAAATGCAATACCTTACAAAATCAATAAAGTTTAATCCAAATTTTAAAATGCTTTATGGCTATTTACACCCAAGTGTTGATTTAATTCAACTTATCTTTAATGGTAAAGAGGTTGAAATGATGCTTGACTTAAATGAACTTTTTGCCAAAACTGTTCACTCTCGTACAAAAAAAGAGATAAATAAAAACCTACAAAACACTACACATTTAAAACCACAAAATTCACTACTAAAGGAAAAGAACGAATGCCGACATATTTCATAATTAAAGAGCTAAGTGACCAATATACATGGAAAGATTTTGAGATGTGTGACTTGGTCTATGATTATGCACAAGACACACTAAACATACCAGAAGAGTGTATAGAATCCATTGATGTTTCCATTAAAACTAGACAAGTAGAAATTACTATTTTTGAAGATACCGATTTGGTAAATGAAGATTGGTACTACTCACTTCTGCAGTACAGTGCATAAAGAGGGAGTTCGCTCTCCTTCTCTTTATTTAAATAATTATAAACCGTAGTAAAAACTATCTTCTGGAAGTTTAGAGCCTATACTTTTTGGGTCTTCTTCTTTTAAAATATTAAAGAAAAACTCTAGTTGCTCTTTCGCATCCGCTGCGTTTACACTCTTGAGCCTAACATGAGGAATTGAGTCTGCTACACCCTCTGCACTAAGCATATCTAGTGTTTTTACAACAAGCTCACCTGCTTCTTTTGGATGTGTTTCATACCATGCTAATGATTTGTCATACTCTTGCTCAAAACGCTCTATTATGTGTTTATCTTTCATCTGCCCCATTACAGCTACACCAGCTTGAGGAACATTACCATCTGTAGAGAAAACTTCTGCCCACTCAACTTGCAGGTCAACACTTCTATAAAGATCTGGGGCTACTACACTTATAGGAAAAGATTTCGTTTTACGAAGAGCTATAGATATAGCAGGTTCTGCCAAAAGTGCATGATCAATTCGTCGCATTATAAGCATCTGCATCGCATCTATAGGACTTGCAACATAAACAAGTTCAAAATCTTTTTTAGGATCTAAGCCTTGGCGTTTTAGGAGTTGCGTAAAAACAATGTCAGGCATATCTGCACGAAAAGGCACTGCTATCTTTTTACCCTTAAAATCTTTGAGACTCTTTAAAGAGTTATCTCGACTTATCATCCCTAAAATTCCCCAAACGGAGACATTTATAAGTTTTATATCAAGCCCTTTGTTGTGTAAAATAGCGGCTGTATTAGTAGGAACAATTAAAAAATCAACATTGCCATTCAATGCTAAAGCACGCAGCTCATCTGGGTTTTTCCAAAGTTTGAACTCTACCTCTTTGGCAACGTCAGAGAGGGCATTTGTCTCTATCATGTGCAGGATAGGATGCGAAACACTAGCAAAAGGTCCTGCTATAACTATCTTGTCGCGTTTCTCTTGTGCTTGAATGAGAGTAGTAAACACTAAAAATAGTGCTATAACTCTAAGGGCTGTTTTTTTCATTTAATGTTTTCCTTATCTTAGTCTATTAACAAGACTTTTTGTTTTTACCTTTCTTCTTAGAATGAAGAATATCTAAAAGTTGTTTATACTGCGCATCTGAAAGAATCTCTTGAAGTTTGTTTATAGTTCCAATTTGAAGCGTTGTAATCTTAGCGTTTAAAATTTGAAGTTTTTCAACATCAGCTTTTACATCTGCATTTGTTTTTTTGTTTTTCATGACAGCTTTTTTTATAGAAAACTCTAATTTTCCTGCTTCATCCATCATAGTATGCATATCTGCTGGAACTTTTTGCATAATAGCATCAAATTGCTCTTGCTGTTTTTTATCTATTTTTAGTGCTTCACTATTTGTTATGATTACTTTCATTAAATGTGGAAGAGCCACGACACCATCTTGGTGCTGTTCATTTGACTTACCTTTAGAGCTTCCTTTACTCTCTTTACAACTTCCTTTATTCTCTTTACAGCTTCCAGAACTATTTTTACATGCCATTGCGTTCAGACTCATAGAGAGTGCGATAAGTGTGATTAGTATTGTTTTTTTCATTGTTTTTTTTCCTTTATATTAAAAATGCAGTCTTGCGCCTGCAAAGTAGTATCTACCAACATTTGAGCCAAGTACATCATCTACTTTCTCATTTGCAACATTATTTATACCGCCATACAGTCCAAACATTTTACTTAACTTATAGTCAACATTAAAATCAATAAGAGTATAGGCATCTGTTAAAGAGTCCGGCACAGATGTCTCAGTAGGTGCACCTAGATTAATTACCTTTGTATAGTATTGACTTCCTACATAAGTGGCAATAGCACCAAGACTAAGAGTTTTTATAGGCTTATAATTTAAGCTTACTCTTACCATGCTCTCTGGTTGGTACTCTAGTGCTTGTTTTGTACTTTCATTTTCTGTTCTTAACTCGCTCCAGTATAGGTTGGCGTTTAAGTTTTTCAAAATATCGTAAGCTAGAGTTAACTCCATTCCGTAAGTGTTGGCGTTTGCAATGTTCTCAAACGTATAAACTGCATTGCCATTATATGTACTTGTTACTTGATCTATCATATTGCTGACCTGATTATAGTAAACAACTACATCATAGTTAAACTTTTCATTATGTCCAGCTAATCCAAGTTCATAAGCATTTACAGATTCTGGTTTTAAGTCGTAGCCTAAAACCTCAGAGCCAATTTGAAGCCCGTTTGGCGTTTGCTTGTTGATATAAAGCTCTCTAAGGTCTGGTGTTCTATAACCTTGTGCGAAGTTTGCTCTTAGGTTTGCTAGTTCATCAAACGCATAAACGCCTCCTATACGAAAAGTCGGTTTATTGTCAGCTGTACTTATTGCATCATATCTTGCACCAAGTATAACACTGAGTTTTTCAGTTGCACTCCACTCATCTTGAATATAGAGAGACTGATAGTCTACCTTTTCTTCAGTTAAGTCACTTGAATTTGTAAAAACTGATGCTTTTCGTGCTTCTTCTCTATACTCTGCACCAGCAGTTATAAGATGGTTTTCTGTTAAAAGATAAGTTGCAGATATATCTGCGACTTTTAAATCTACTTCTGCATCCATACCATTTTGAGCAGAAGCTGCTTCGCTTGTATAACCCATATCAGCCCAATTTTGTGCTGTTGTAGAGTTGCTTTTTTCATACTGGCTACTGTAAATACGTGTTGTTAGTGTTAAATCTTCTGTAGCTTGATATCTTAAGTCAAGACTCAAATCAAGTCTACTGTTTTCATCTTTTGAGTTTACTGGTACATTATACATTGGAAGGTTTTTTGTTGCATCAGAAGGATTTTGTATATTTGAAGGATGAAAATATCCAACATACGAGCCATCTCTCTCTTCGCTAAAGTAGTTTACATCAAAGCCAAGGACTAAGTCAGGTGTGATATCGTAAGCAAGACGAGAACCAAGAGTATAGATTGTGCTATCTTCTCTATATGTAACATCCGTAAGATAATTATCTTGTATTTTCTTAATAGCAGTTACTGTTGCTGCAGGAAACCCTGCTGCATTTGATGGCTTTGATTTTGTACCTCCGGGAGCTGGAGCCCAAACATCAGCATTTTCACTCTGTGTATAAGGATCAGTTGTTATCATACTTGCATATGCACTATAAGCAAATGCATCTTTTTTTCCTTGAACAGAGAGTCCTAAGTTTAGTGTTTGAGCCTCGCCCTCTTCACTCACTCCATATCTCGCGTTTGCATCTACCTCAAGATCTTTCGTTGGTCTTTTTGTGATGATATTTATAACCCCACCAACTGCATCAGCACCATAAAGTGAACTCATAGGTCCCTTTACTATTTCAATACGTTCAATTATAGAAGCAGGAATACGGTCTAAATCATAAGGATTTGCAACCTCACCTGCCAAACGACGTCCATCGAGTAAAAAGAGAGTACCATTTGCACTCATACCACGAATAGATATAGACGCCTTACTCTTTGAAGAAGCACTAGGAAATGTTCCATACTGCACCACTAGTCCAGCTGTCTTTTGTAAGATATCTTTGAGATTATCTGCTCCGAGCTGTTCTATCTCTTTTTGTGTGATTACTTGTACTGTCGCTGCAACACCATCAACATTTTTTTCTGTTTTAGTCGCAATACTTACAACTTTTATACCTTCTAGTTCTTCTGCAGCGTAAGCGCTCGAACTTAGTAAAAGTGCTGCACTAAGACTCAAACTTAATTTTTTCATTATTATTTTTTCCTTTGTATTTTGTAAATTAACTTCTTTTATCACTCACTCTATTGAGCTATATAAAAATAAAATAATTCGTATTAGATTTAATAATTGAGCGAATAATATAGAATTGCATCTTAAAGAGATATTAAAACAATAATCATTATTGATATCAAGGTATTATTCTAATAAGACTCTACTATTTTTTTGCTTTTCAAAGTAGTTTAAAATTGTATTTAAGGAAGTCTTGAAAATTTTTACAAGAATGAAATCTATGCCAAAGATTCAGAGGGTTCAAGACTTCCTTAAATGCAATACTCCTGCTATTTACTAAAGTAAGGAGTGATGAGTTCTATCCATCGACTTATGCGATCTTCTGAGAGATCAAACTGATTGTCTTCATCTAAACCAAGCCCGACAAACTCTCCATCTCTTAAAGCAGTTGAAGACTCAAAGTCATAACCATCACTTGGCCATGCTCCAACTACATTTGCACCACTACCAATTACCTTATCGTAGATAGTTCCCATCGCGTCTAGGAAGTTATCGCAGTACTCTTCTTGATCTCCTAGACCAAAAATAGCTACAGTTTTGTTGAGCAGATTTTCCTCATTTAAATTTTCTATGTAGTCTTCCCAATCATCTTGGAGTTCTCCATCACCCCAAGTTGAAACACCAAAGATGAGTAAGTCATAGTTTTTTAGCGCATTTTCTATACAGTTCTTAACGTTATTCAAATCTATATCAAATCCAGACATTTTTTCTTTTATACGAACTGCTGCATCTTCAGTATTTCCAGTCGAACTTGCATAAAATAAACCTATCTTTTGCATTTTGTTTTTCCTCAGTTTTTTTATATAACTCAAAAAATTACATGTATCATTTTCAAATGTAATTTTCTTAGTTCTAGTTTCAAATTAAAAAAGAGGTTTTATAGTGTCAGCCCTATAAAACCTCTTGCGCTTTAAATATTATTAGGAGTAGTCAGCTAAATAATTAGGAGAACTTTTTAGCTAAGTTAATTATGTTATTTCTATCTTTTGTGTATCAATACAAATCTGTATTCCTCATAGATACATCAAAGTGACACAATACGGTTGTATCTTCATCTGTGTCATAGTTTGTATATTAAGATTGCTTCTTTCATTTGTCTCCTCTTCATTGATTTTAAACCTCTACTTAACAAGGCTTGCCACTAAAACGTTTTATGTCATTTTTCTTGTTGAGTTCAAACATCTTTTCCTCCCTTTTGAGTTTCAATTGATAATCGTTATTAGAATAGTAGTGTAATGAAGCTTAAAATAACTTTATATTGATAATCACTATCAAATATTAAATACTCTTTTTAAGAAGTTATAAAAAAGAACTCTTATATTTGCCAGTTAAATTCGTGAAAGATGTTTGAGAAAGTAGTGTCTACAGCGGCTTTTAATGCTAGTTTTTCTTGTGTATAGGGATGGAGTATTTCTAAGGAGATGCAGTGAAGCAACATTCTATTCATTGTATATTTTTCTCTTACAAATTTGTTATGCTCCCCTCTTCCATATTTGGTATCACCCAAAATATGATGATTTATATGTTTCATATGACGACGAAGTTGATGCTTTCTTCCTGTTTGAGGTTTAAGTTCTACTAATGAGTATCGCGTTTTTGCATACTTTCCTACGCTCGCGTTTATCTCTACAGTATCTAAACATTTATATTTAGTGATTGCTTCTTGAGCTTCTTTGTCTTTGTTCGCGTTTTTATCGCTTATTTTGTCAAGTTTTTCTTTGAGTGCATGCTCAATCACTCCACTTGAAGCTGCATATCCTCTCACAACTGCAATGTATGTTTTTTGTATAGTATGTGCTTTAAACTGCTCTGAGAGAAGTCGTGCAGTCTCACTATCAAGTGCAAAAAGTAAAACACCAGACGTTGGTTTGTCTAAACGGTGAACAGGATAAACCCACTCTCCTATTTGGTCACGAAGTATCTTCATCGCATAGTAAATTTCATGCTTATCTATCATAGATTTGTGTACTAAAAGTCCACTTGGCTTATTGATAGCGACAAGATACTCATCTTTGTAGAGTATCTCTAACTCATAATCTTCAAACACTAAAGAGTAATCTCTTGTGCATGTTTTATAATATCAGCATCAATGTTGAGCTGCGTTTTTATCTCATGTGCAAAGTTTTTTTGTGCCTCTTTTTCGCCATGAACTATACACACTTTTTTCAAGTTTTTTATCTTTGACATCCACTCTATCATCGCATCTTTATCCGCATGAGCAGAAAACCCATTTATAGTATGTATAGAAGCTTTTACGATTATATCTTCGCCAAAAAGGTTTATCCACTCAGCCCCTTCTACTATCTCTCTGCCTATAGTTCCCTCAGCTTGAAAACCAACAAAAACAACACTGTTTTTTGCATCCCAGATTCTGCGTTTAAAGTGATGCGTGATACGACCACCATTACACATCCCACTCCCCGCAATTATGATGGCGTTTCCTTCGATGTTGTTTATAGCCTTAGACTCTTCAGGCGTGAGTGCATACATCAAAGCATCAAAGTCAAACACACTCCCATTCTCTTTTACATTTTCCTGGCATTTTTCATTTAAGAGGTTGACATAGTTTGTATATACGTCAGTTGCCTTACTCGCCATTGGACTATCAAGAAAGACTTTTGTATGTGGAATTTCCCCATTGTTATACATATCTCGAAGTATGCAGAGTATCTCTTGCGTTCTCTCGATAGCAAAAGAGGGAATCATTACATTTCCATTGCGTTTGAGTGTTGCAAGTACAACCTCTTTAAACTCTTGCAAAGTTGACTCTATTGGTCTATGATCTCTATCCCCATAAGTAGACTCAATGTAGAGTGTTTGAGCATTTGTACACTCACTCAAAGCAGGGAGAACAAGTCCATTACTGTTTCCTATATCCCCAGAAAAAACAATACTCTGACTATCATTTTCATCCATGTAAGAGAACTCTATAAAGCCAGCCCCCAAAATATGCCCAGCATCACGATATCTAAAGCTTATACCTTCACACAAGTCATAGTACTCTTCATACTCTGGATTTACCCATCTTATTTGGTTAAAAGTGTTTTGTACATCTATAGGCTCATAAAGTGGTTTTTTGAGCTTTTTTTCTTCGGCTCTTCTTACGGCTTTTTTGTAGCGTGTTGAAAAGTCTTCATTCATTATCTTCACACTATCTAAAAGAATGATATAAGCTAAGTCCATAGTAGCAGATGTCGCGTAAATCTTACCACGAAAGCCTTCTCTTACAAGCTTTGGAACGCGACCAACATGGTCTAAATGTGCATGTGTTAAAAAAAGATAGTCAATTTCAGAAGCCTTAAACTCAAAAGGTTTTTCATTAAAATCCTCTTCTTTTCCCTGAAACATCCCGCAATCTATGAGAATTTTAATACCATCAATCTCAAACAAATGACAAGAACCTGTCACTTCTTCTGTCGCTCCGTATGATTTTACAGTTGCCATCTCTTATCCTTGAATCAATTTATAGAGAAACACTAGTCGCGTTTTCTAAAGAAGCTCCTAATCTCGCTTTGTAGTCTTGCGTTTTTTCTTTGTCTCTTTGACTTGTTTTCTTGTTGCAGGGACATTACTTGTGTTCTTGTTGTACTGGCGTGTTTTTTTTGCAGTTGGGCATTTGTGTTCTGCTTTTAGTTTTACCTCATCAACATCTTTTCTTCTTATAGTAGGGTCTGGTTCAAATCCTTCTACTACCTCTTGAGGAATCTTTTGACCAATCAGGCGTTCAACATCTTTAATGTCATACTTTTCATAGATGTCTATAAGACTTATTGCTTCACCTTCACGACCAGCACGACCTGTTCTTCCAACACGGTGAACATAATCTTCAGGGATTGAAGGAAGCTCGTAGTTTATAACATAAGGGAGATGTTCAATGTCAAGTCCACGCGAAGCGATGTCAGTTGCTACAAGTACTCTAAAAATTCCCTCTTTAAACTGAGTCAGCGTTTTAAGACGATTTGCTTTGGTTTTGTCACCATGGATTACTCCACACTTAAGACCATCTTTTTTAAGTTCAACTACAAGCTCATCCGCACTCGCTTTTGTTTTTGTAAAGACTAAAACTTGTGGATAGTTTCTAGAGCCTATTAGGTATGCAAGAAGCTCTGCTTTTCTATTCGTATCTACCATATAAGCGACTTGATTTATAGTATCAACCGTTGTATTTTTCTTTGCTGTTTCTATAAATGCAGGCTTTGTAAGTATTAGCTTAGAGAGTTTTCTTACCTTGTCGCTAAACGTTGCTGAGAAGAGTAGCGTTTGGTGGCGTTTTGGAAGGAGTGGGTGAATTTTTCTTATGTCTTTTGTAAAACCCATATCTAGCATTCTATCTGCTTCATCAAGAACCATAACTTCAACCGTAGTAAGAGAAAGCCCACTCTCTAAATGTTCTAAAAGTCTCCCAGGAGTAGCTATAACAATATCTACGCCCTCTTTGAGTTGATGCTTTTGCTTATCTAAGTCTTTGCCACCTACAAGTATCATAGTTCTGATTTTCATATGTTTTGAGTAAGCTTTTATATCTTCATATATTTGAATGGAAAGCTCACGAGTTGGTGAAAGTATAACAACTCTAATACCATTATGATCAAGTGGATGTCTTAGTTTTTGAAGGATTGGCAGAGCAAACGCGGCTGTCTTACCTGTACCTGTTTGAGCCGTTGCAAAGATGTCATGTTTTGACAAAACAAGTGGGATTGCACGAGTTTGGATTGTTGTTGGTTCTTCATAACCCAACTCTTTTATAGCACTTAGTAGTGGTTTAATTAAACCTAGTTTTTCAAATGACATCTTTTCGCCTTATAATTAATATGCGATTTTATCATATTTAGACCTATTTTCTAATGAAAAGCGAAATCACTCTCTTGACGGATATTTCTCTTTAAAGAAAAAATGTTTTTGTACTCTATACTAAGTATCTCATACTCTTTGACTCCCATTGGAAGTTTTATCTTAAACTCATCTTCTATGGACTTCCCTAAAAGTGCACGAGCAAGTGGTGAGTGAATGGAAATCAGCCCATACTCAGGTTCACTCTCTAAAACGCCACAAATTGTGTAAGTTTCTTCTTCATCTGTATCTATATTTACGACACAAATAGTACTCCCAAAAGAGACTTTTTGATGAGAATGGAGGGAGGGGTCAATTATTTTTGAATTTTGTATCATTTTGTTGAGATAAAAGAGTCTTTTATCTATAAAACGCAGCTTCTCTTTTGCAGCATGATAGTCAGCATTTTCGCTTCTATCACCTTGAGCAGCAGCCACTAGTTTTTCTTGGGCTACTTTAGGTTTTTCTTTTTCTAAAAGATACTTAAACTCTTTTACAAGAAGGTCATATCCTTCTATGCTCATAGGTTCTATCAATACAAATCCTTAATGATTCGTACCTGTAATATAATATGTCTCTTTTTTCTCTAACTTATCAACAGCAACTTTAAACTTATCACTAAAATGTTTCACTTTTTCGTGTGCTTCTTCTGCAAGTTCTGGTGTTGGCGACTCTATTTTAATTTTGAAATAATCGTTTGAATTAGAGAGTGCAACATAAGCATTATTTACTTTAAGGTGGTCATGTAAATCCATAATGTGCTTTTGAATTTTCTCATATCCTTTTGTATTGTTTTCAATATCTTCTAACTGCTTTAATAAAGCATTATTAGGAGCATATCCTAACTGTATAAGCATCGCTTCTCTTTGCATTCTTTGTTTCCTTATTTTAATTTAATATGTAAAAATAATATCAGTATTTTGTAAATATTCAGTATTAATTTATTTATTGATACTATAATTGTAATATAACTAAATAACTCAAAATAAGAGAGCATAACTATGACAGATGAAATCCTTAAAAAGATAAAACAACTCCCACCACTTCCAGAGTCTGCTATGCAGATAGAAGCGGTTTATCAAGACCCAGATAGTAGTTTTAATGATATGGTAAAAATCTTAGAAAAAGACCCTCTCTTAACGGCTGATATTTTAAAAGCAGCAAACTCTCCACTTTATGGTTTTTCTAGAGAAATAAATGCTATTAGTCAAGCTGTTGGACTTTTTGGTATGGGAACTGTACGTGGCTTTGCACTTGCATCTATAGTGAAAAAAAGTTTTGCACTAGACTTTTCTGCTTATGGTATCTCTAATGATATGTTCTCTAATCTCTCAAAAAAACAACATGGTCTTATGACTTCATGGTGTATAAAAAAAGAAAACAAACTTCTAGGGATTCTTTCTCCTGCGGCATTTTTAGTTGAGATAGGAAAAGTTCTTATTGCACAACAAATAATGGGTGATGGTAAAGTAGAAGAGTTTAAAGCAGCAATGAAAGAGCTCCAAAGTGTGGAAGCTGCAGAGAAAGAGATAACAGGTGTTGACACTCCAGAAGTAAGTTCTACAATTTTTTCACAATGGAAATTTGAAGAGGGACTTGTTGATGTTATCAAAAACTGTCAAACTCCTCAAAACGCAGATGAAGAGTACCAAAGAGCTGCAAGTATCTTACATGTAGTTCGTACAGCTGTTCCTATCAATGGCGTTTTAACAGATGAAAGTGTTGCAGCTGCCAAAGAACTTGTCTCTAAATACTCTTTAGATATGGAAAGTTTTGACACTGCAGTAGAAAACGCGAGACTCTAACTCAATTGAAATCTCTACTCATAAGACTCACTCTTGGTTTGAGTGAGTTGGACATAAGCAGTGATGAGATGCCATATGTCCAAAACTGGCTTATAAAAAAATACCTCACAAAAAAAGACAATCTTTACAAATTTAACTCAAAATACCGTGCAGGCACACTCGGCCTTGTTCAAAAAGGCACAGCTTACCTTAATGTCATTGGTGAAAATATTCGTGATCTTTACATTGGTGAAGGTGACTTAGGTGAGGCGAAAGAAGGCGATCTTATCATTGCACAAAGACTGCTTGGAAAACGCGGTACTCCAGCTGCGAAAATAGCTGAAGTAGTTGGACGTGAACAGAGTTATAGTATCGCTTACATCATAGAAAAAGAGTCCCACCGTTCACTCGTTGACCTAAAAACGCAGTACCCAATAGGTGCAGAACTTACCGAAAATGAACTCAAAAATTATGCAGTGGGAGATGTTTTTAAGATAGACAACCAAGAGAATAAAGTCTTAGAGTGTCTAGGAAACATAGATGAGCCAAGTGTAGATGAGAAAATCGTTCTTGCTCAGTTTAACAAGCATGACGAGTTTGATGAAGAGGTCCTAAAGATTGCACAATCTTTTGAGAGTGTAAATGCTTCAAAGTATCCAAAACGCAAGGACTTAAGAGAGCTTTCATTTTGTACTATTGACCCTGTGACTGCAAAAGATTTTGATGATGCCATTTACTGGGATGAAGAAAACAGTACTCTTTATGTAGCTATCGCTGATGTGAGCGAGTATGTCAAACCTTTTGGTGCCCTGGATAATGAAGCCATATATAGAAGTTTTTCCATCTATCTTCCACACCGTTCTATTCCTATGCTACCACGTCAGCTTAGTGAAACACTCTGTTCTCTTCAGCCTCATGTAGACAGACTTGCTTATGTTTTTGAGATGAAGTTAGATATGACTACTCTTGAAGTCTCTTCGTCTAGCGTTTATGAAGCTATCATTCATTCAGATAGACGCTTTAACTATGCAGAAGTCGATGCCTTTCTTGATGGCCAACTCAAAGCACAAAACACTACAGAAGAAAAAATCTTTGATTACCTCACAAAACTTCGTGTTCTTACAACTGCACTAAGAGATAAACGCCTCAAAGTTGGGTACGACTTCCGTTCTACTGAGATAGAGATGGCACTTGATGAAAACTCCAATCTACTCTCAACTGAAGAAGCAGAAGAAACGCCATCACATGCACTTATAGAAGACTGTATGCTACTTGCAAATAAAGAAGCTGCAAAACAGTTTGAACGCGGTATCTTTAGAATTCATGAGCCACCATCACAAAACAAACTACAGATTCTCTACCAAGAACTTGCTGGAATTGGGATGAACATAGACATCAAAGAGACTATCAAAGAGACTATCACTGACATTCAAAAACAGGCTGAAGATATGGGTCTAGCTTCTGAAGTGGACACTCTCATTATCCGCTCACAGATGCAGGCGAGATATGCACCTTTAAACGCAGGACACTTCGGGCTTGGGTTTGAGCAGTATACTCACTTTACTTCGCCTATTCGACGTTACTCTGACCTTATCGTACATAGACTCTTAAAGGCTATAAATGCCAATGACACACAAGAGGGTTCTTATGTTCTTAGAAACATAGAAGCACTCAGTATGACCATAAGCGAAAAAGAACGCGAAGCGAGTACAATCGAAGTAGAATTTAAACAAAGAAAGTATGCAAGATGGGCTGCTCTAAACATCAACAAAGAGTTTAAAGCCCGTATCAGTGCAACAGAACCAGAACTTAAAGCGGAACTCCATGACACTATCTCTGGAGCTAGACTTAATATCATCTCAAACTCACCTGTTGTTCTTTTTGAAGATGTCGTCGTAAAAATAGAACGAGTGGAGATTCCTCGTGCACAAATCTTTGTAAGTGTTGTTGAAAAACTAGATGTATAAAGCAGAGTTTGACAAACATATACAATCACAGAATGTCTCCAACTCTTTCGTTTTCTTTGGAGAGAGCAGTTTTCTTATAGATATGTACACAAAAATGCTGACAAATGTAGAAGATGCAAATATCTTAAACTTTTACCACGATGAGTATGACTTCTCTTCAGCAAAATCCCATCTATCTCAAGCCTCTTTGTTTGGAGATAGAAATATTCTCATCATCAAAAGTGAAAAAAAAGTTCCAAAAAAAGAGTTAGATGTACTCCTAGAGTTTTGTGAAAAAAACCCAGACAATATTTTCGTCTATGCTTACTATGGAAGCGATCATAAAACCTACAATACCAAGACAGCATTTAAAGGTAAAAGTACTATGGCTGTGCGTTTTTTCAATCCAAAAGATTATGAAGCACAAAACATTGTACTCTCTGTTGCACAAGACAAAAATGTTAAGATAGACAAGTATACAATCTCACATATTTTACAGATTCATAATGGAGATGTAGCTCTTTCTTGTAATGAAATAGAGAAACTTAAAGTCTTTGATAGAGTTATAACAACTAAAGATGTTGACAATCTAGTCTTTGGACTTGCCGAAGTAAATCTTGATGATTTTATAAAAAAGATTTTAAACAAAAAAGATTTTAAAGCAGACCTGCAAAACATACTAGAACATGGCGAAGATGAGATACGAGTACTTACCGCTATCACCTCTTACATAACCCAACTCTATATGTTTAACATCTATATAAGAGTAAATGGAGCTCCAAACGCCATAGAAATTTTAGGCTATCCTGCTCCAGGTTTTGTTGTAGAAGAGAAGTCAAAACTCTCAATAAAACTAAAGCCCCAAACGTACTACAAACTCCATGAACTTCTTCTTGATAGTGAGTTAAAAATGAAAAGCTCACATGTAGATAAAAATGCAGTATTATTTGCTACACTTATAAGAGTCCAAAAAATAATCTAAGAAATTTACGCTAGAATCCGTTTTATGATTACAGCATTCTTGAAAAAATATCTTAGTATTATTTTTATACTTGCTACATTTATGGGTGTGTTCCACCAGCACAATGATTTAAAACCTCATACTGAATGTAAATTGTATACTCTTCAATCTATTCTAGAAAATATAAACATTCCTACGGAAATATTTTATTTATGCAAAATCAACACTTATGAAGAGGCGATACTAACACCTCTTTGTTCTTGTACCACTACAGAAATCTACTATACTTTTAACCCACGTGCCCCTCCCAAAATTTCCTAAACTCTAACAAATAAACAACTTTACAAAAACAAAATAATATTATTAGGATAATTATGAAAAAAATACTACTCGCTACTGCACTTTGTGCAACTCTTATAAATCTGCATGCAGATGAAACAACAGATACAGAAATTAAAAAAGTTAGACCAGGTGCTTCGGCTGATTACGTAGGAGCAAGTCTGCTTCCAGTTGAGAAAAGAACTTTTTCTCAATCACAATACATTCCAGATGTTTCTCTTGTATTAGATGTTTCATATGTCAACAGAGATTATGACCCTGATGAAGTTGCACACTTAGAAATACCAGGAATTGCTGAAGGCATTTTAGGTTCTCACTCTCATGATGGAAATACAGAGGCTACTTATAATGCAAATGAAGGCTTTAACCTCAACTATGCAGAGCTTGTATTATCAAGTTCTGTTGATCCATATTTTGCTATGCAGGGTGTTTTTCACTTTTCTGAAAATGGTGTAGAGATAGAAGAGGCTTATTTTACTTCCACAGCACTTGAACATGGTTTACGTTTTAAAGGTGGTAAGTTTAATTCAAATTTTGGTTACCTTAACCAACAGCACCAGCATACATGGGACTTTGCAGATATGCCACTTGTTTATCAATCATTTTTTGGCATGCACGGTATAAACGAAATTGGTGCACAACTTCAATGGACTGCACCAACTCCATTTTATCTTATGGCAGGTATAGAAGTTCTTCAAGGTAACAATGAGCAGATGTTTGGAAATGCAACTATTGAAGATGAAGCTACCGGTGTAGCAATAGCAGAAGGGGCAACACCTCCATCACTTTATGTAGGGTATCTAAAATCATCTTTTGATGTTGGGGATACTACTTTTCTTGGAGGTATATCGTATGCATATGGTGATTCAAGAGTTAACCATATAGAAGAAAATGGCGATGGTCATGCTTTTAGTGGAACAAGTAAAGTCTATGGTGCTGATTTTCTTGTCAAGCACTATTTTGATTCATATAGCTCTTTAAAGTGGCAAAGTGAGTATCTTTATAGAGATATGGATGGAACAGAATTTGATGTTACTGGCGGTGGAGCAACTATTACACCAGAGTCAAGAACAAATAAACAAGCAGGTTTTTATTCACAACTCGTATACATGTACAATTCAAATTGGGGAGCTGGTGTTCGTTATGATGGATTTACAAAAAATGATGTTGTTATAGGCGGAGCTAATGAAAACGAACCTACTAACATGAACAAATACACTGCAATGATAGAGTATCATACAAGTGAGTTTGCACGTTTTAGACTTCAATATAACCGTAACAATGCACTATATACAGAAGCAGATGAAGGTGGTCAACAACAACATATTGATACAATTATATTCGAAGCAAATATTGCTATTGGTGCACATGCTGCACATAGTTTCTAGGAAAAACAATGAAAAAATTTCTCTATCTTCTACTCTTACCACTTTCGCTTTTTGCAGAGCTTACAGTTGCTGTGACATATCCCTACATTGGAGCACTTACAAAAACAATAGGTGGTGAGTATGTAGATATAGAGACACTTGCCAAAGGAAACTGGGACCCGCACTTTGTAGTCCCTCGACCTTCACTCATCACAAAAACTAGAAATGCTGATGCACTCATTATGAATGGTGGACAACTTGAAATTGGATGGTTACCACCACTTATCAATCGTGCAGGAAACTCAAAAGTCATGCCAGGTGCGAAAAGCTTTTTAAATCTCTCTCATAATGTCAAACTTATAAATAAACCACTATCAGTTGATCGTTCAGGTGGGGATGTACATCCAGATGGAAATCCCCATTTTCATTTAGACCCGAACTATATTCTTGTACTGGCAGGAAAGATTAAAGACTTTCTCTCTTCTTTAGATAGTGAGCACAAACAAGAGTTTGAAAAAAACTATACTGTTTTTGCAAAGTCATGGAATAAGAAACTTATAGAGTGGAATGAAAAAATGGCAGATAAAAAAGGTCGTAAAATAATTCAATTTCATGATAACCTTGCTTACTTTAACAAAGCCTATGGTCTTGTAAATATTGCTACGATTGAGCCACTTCCTGGCATTCCACCCTCTTCTAGACATACTCTCTCCTTATTAAAAATTATAGAAGATGAAAAACCATGTTGTATTTTACATGATGTGTATCACTCAACTAAAACGGCTGAGTATCTGCACGATAAAACAGGTATAGAAATAATTCTTATGCCTCACGATATTGGTGCTTTAGATGACATAGAAGACCTTAGTTCTTTGTTTGATTATCTTACTGGAGCAATTAAGTGATAGATATTCTCCTTATCCCTATCTTCTTAGTTGTTGTGCTTGTAATGATTCATGCTTGGTTTGGTCTAAAGGTCTTAGAGAAGGGAATTATATTTACCGATCTAGCCATCGCACAATTTGCCGCTCTTGGATCCGCCATCAGTCTTGGTTATTTTCATGGTGAGTATTTTTATCTTATTACGCTTATATTTGCACTTCTAAGCGCTTTTTTAATCGCTTATGCTTCACAAAGAGAGATAAAAGTTGAAGGCTTTATTGGCATACTTTATGTGCTAGGTGCAAGTGGAATTATGATGGTTCTCGCAGACTCTTCAGAGGGGATGGAGCACTTCAAATCACTCCTTGCAAGCGATATCCTCTTTACTCCATTACGAGATGTAATCAAGGGAGCTTTACTTTATGCACTTATAGGACTTGCTATTTGGAAACTCTATCCAAGAGTAGAAGGCTTTTTAAAAGACCTTCTCTTTTTCTCTCTTTTAGCACTTACCGTGAGTTCTTCAGTACATTTAGCTGGTGTTTTAGTTGTTTTTGTTTTACTTATTGGTCCTGCTCTTGTGGCTACCACACTCCAAAACAAAAAAATGATGCTCACTAGTTCTGTGTTTGGATGGTTTTTTAGTATTGTAGCAATTATAGCTTCGTATTATTATGATTTGCCAACTGGTTATACCATTGTGTTTTTAGGAGCCCTACTCACAGCTATAATCGTTTTAGCAGGTTCAAAGAAGAAATCACTTCTTTGAGTTAAGACGTGATTGGTACTCTTGTGGGTGTTTACATACAGGACAAGTTTTTAAAGCTTTTTTGCCATAGTGAACATGTCCACACACTTCACAAATCCATGCTTCTTCTTCATCTTCACTAACAAACTCAGCTCCAGAAGTAAGTCTTTCTAATAGCATTCTGTACATTTTTTCATGTTCTACTTCGATTTTACCAATTCCACTAAAGAGTCTTGCCGCTTCTTTTTCTCCATCTTCTTTTGCTATGGCTGCAAAATCAGGATACATAGTCACATTTTCATAAGACTCACCGTTTATAGCTTCTTGAAGGTTTTCTTCCGTGTTACCGAACTCTTTTTCAGTGGCGTTTACTATTTGGTTATGAAGCGCTAACTGCATTTTGGCATGTTTTTTTTCATTGTTCGCGGCACGTTGGAAGTGTTCTGCTATATCTCTGTAACCCTCTTTTTGTGCTACTTTTGCAAAGTACTCATACTTGTTTCTAGCTACTGACTCACCCTCAACCGCTTTCATAAGGTTTACTACTGTAAGGTTCTCAGTTATCATCTCCATTGCCTGACCACAACAGTGAAGTTCACCACCACCCACATTTGATACTTCTACAATATTTCCACATTTATTACATCTATATGATTCGTGTTTTCTCATTTTAGTTCTCCTTAGTATTTCCCCAAAGTATACATCTTAAAAAATAATATAAGGATTAATCTTTTTTTCATATAAGCACATCAACTCTATCTCAGCACATTTGGATTATAATTTTGGTATTTAAACTCTCCCACTTAAGGAATTATTATGCGCGGTTATAAGATTTTTGCTGGTTCAGCTAGTTCACAGTTTGCAAAAGAAATTTGTCAAATTTTAGATGTTCCATTAGCAAAAGCTGATGTTAAAAAGTTTAGTGATGGAGAAATCTCTGTACAAATTGCTGAATCTGTCCGTGGACGTGATGTTTTCATCGTTCAATCAACTGGTGCTCCATCCAATGACAACCTTATGGAACTTCTTATAATGACAGATGCACTCAAACGCTCATCAGCACAAAGTATTACAGCCGTTGTTCCATACTATGGTTATGCAAGACAAGACCGTAAAGCCGCTCCTCGTGTTCCAATCACAGCAAAACTTGTTGCAAACATGTATGAAACTGCAGGAATTGATAGAGTTGTAACTATAGATTTACATGCTGGACAGATTCAAGGTTTCTTTGATATCCCAGTTGACAATCTATATGGTTCTATCACTTTTGAGCAGTATATCAAAAGCAAAAATCTTAAAAACCCTATTATTGCATCTCCAGATATTGGTGGTGTTGCTCGTGCTCGTTACTTTGCAAAACGCATGGGTCTTGACATGGTTATAGTTGATAAACGCCGTGAAAAAGCAAATGAGGCAGAAGTTATGGGTATCATCGGAAATGTTGAAGGGCATGATGTTATTATGATAGACGACATGGTTGATACTGCTGGAACAATGGTAAAAGCTGCAACAGCCCTTAAAAACAAAGGTGCAACATCAGTAATGGCATGTGCAACACATGGCGTTTTAAGTGGAAAAGCTTATGAAAATCTCGATCATGGAGAGTTAGATGAGCTTATCATCACAAACACTCTTGAGACTAAACCACACAAAAACATAAAAGTTCTAACAGTAGCTCCGCTTTTTGCTGAAGTAATCCGTCGTGTTTACCACAACGAAAGTGTGAACTCACTTTTTGCATAAACTTTCTATTCTTCAAGGGCTAAATTTTTAGCCCTCTTCCCTTTTATTATCTCTCTATCAGCACTATTTTAGTATAATCGCACAATTATTTATAACTAGGACAAATTTTTGAAAAACATTAGAAACTTCTCTATCATCGCACATATTGACCATGGTAAGAGTACTCTAGCCGATAGAATTATTCAAGAGTGTGGCTCGGTAAGTGAACGTGAACTTACAAAACAGATGATGGACACTATGGACATCGAACAAGAACGCGGTATCACTATCAAAGCACAATCTGTTAGACTTGATTATGTAAAAGATGGTGAGCACTATATCCTTAACCTCATAGACACTCCGGGTCATGTTGATTTCTCTTATGAAGTAAGTAAATCACTTGCCTCTTCTGATGGTGCTTTACTTATCGTAGATGCAGCACAAGGTGTTGAAGCACAAACTATTGCCAATGTTTACCTCGCACTTGATAATGACTTAGAACTCATTCCAGTTATAAACAAGATAGACCTTCCAGCCGCTGAACCTGAACGTGTGGCAGAAGAGATTGAAGAGGCTATTGGTATAGATGCAACTGATGCATGTTTAGTCTCTGCAAAAAGTGGTGTTGGGATTCGCGAACTTATAGATGCTATAGTTGAGAGAGTTCCGGCCCCTATAGGCGATACAGATGCTACTACAAAAGCAATCATTTATGATTCTTGGTTTGACTCTTATCTTGGAGCACTTGCACTTGTTCGCGTTTTTGATGGAGCTATCAAAAAAGGGCAAAATATCAAGCTTATGAGTAACGGCGAAGAGCACCAAGTTCTTGACCTAATGTACCCACACCCTAAGAAAAAGATTAAAACGCCAGCAATTAACACAGGTGAAATTGGTATTGTTGTACTTGGGCTTAAAGAGGTAAGTGTTGTCAATGTTGGTGACACTATCACAGATGCTAAAAACCCTACAAAGGAACCTGTTGGTAGATATGAACCTGCAAAACCTTTTGTCTTTGCAGGTATTTATCCAATAGATACAGATGAGTTTGAAAACCTTCGTGATGCACTTGATAAACTTAGACTTAATGATAGCTCACTCTCTTATGAGCCTGAGACTTCACTTGCTCTTGGCTTTGGTTTTCGTGTAGGTTTTCTGGGTATGTTACATATGGAAGTGATAAAAGAGCGACTAGAACGCGAGTTCAACCTTGACCTTATCGCATCTGCACCATCTGTTATCTATGAAGTCTATCTTAACAGTGGTGAAAAGATTCATGTTCACAACCCTTCAGAACTCCCAGAAGTAAACAAGATAGATAGAATCGAAGAGCCTTATGTAAGAGCGACTGTTATTACACCAAGTGAGTATCTTGGAAATATTATCACTCTTTTAGTCTCTAAACGCGGGACTCAGTCAAAAATGAACTATCTTAATGAAGATAGAGTTCTCTTAGAGTATGAAATCCCTATGAATGAGATAGTTGTAGATTTTTATGACACGCTTAAGTCAATCTCAAAAGGCTATGCCTCTTTTGATTACGAGCCTATAGACTTTAGAGTCGGAGATCTTGTAAAACTTGACATCAAGGTAGCGGGAGAGGCTGTTGATGCTCTAAGCATTGTAGTCCCTCGTAATCAAGCACTTCCTCGTGGTCGTGTACTTGTTAAAAACATGAAAGAGCTTATCCCTCGTCAACTCTTTGAAGTTGCTGTTCAAGCGTCTTTGGGAAGTCAAATTATAGCTCGTGAGACTGTAAAGTCTATGGGGAAAAATGTAACCGCTAAATGTTATGGTGGAGATATCACTCGTAAACGTAAACTTTTAGAAAAACAAAAAGCGGGTAAAAAACGAATGAAGTCTATTGGAAAAGTACAGCTTCCTCAAGAAGCATTTATGTCTGTACTGAAAATGGACTAAAAGAGAAAAGCTTTGAAATGCTTGATGTGTGAAAGCCTTTCGCTCAAACACATCTGCCCAAGCTGTCAAAAAAAATTTCTCACTCCCTCACTCTACAAACGTAAACTCCCAAATGGCATAGAAGTACTCTCTTTTTATAGATATAAAGAGATAAAAGAGCTTCTTTTTACAAAACATACTGACTTAGGTTTTTATATCTACAATATCTTAGCAGAACTTAGTTTTAAGAAGTTTTCTCAAGCTTTTGAGTTTGATGAAAAAGAGACTTATAAAATAGCCTCACTTGCCATAGATGACAAAGTCTCTAGCGGCTACTCTCATACCGCCATACTCAATCAACAACTAAAATCTTATAAAGTAAAACCACTCTCTAACAAACTTAGAGCGACAAACGCCATCACTTACTCAGGGAAAAGTAGAGAATATAGACTTCTCAATTCTCGTGATTTTAAGCTGGCAAATTTTAAAGAAAAGTATGTGATTTTAGTAGATGATATCATCACAAGCGGAGCAACTCTTACTCAGGCTATAGATGTTTTACAAAGAGCCGACAAAGAAGTACTTTTTTGTCTGACACTTTGTGATGTTTCACAGAAGTAGCTAAAAAAGAAGTGGCTTTTAAAAAAGCCCTTTAAAGAGTTTGTTTACCTCTTTTTCTATAGCTTTGCTTGCTTCTTTTTTGATAAGTTTTTCTGCATCTATTCCCACTTTTGGTGCGTTTGCACTTCCTGTAAGTGTGATTATAAGAGGATTACCATTTGCATTTATGTCAAGTTTTGAGTTAATACGCTTTGTTTTAGAGTTAAGTTTTGTATTTACTGTTTTTATAGAAGAGTCTCCTGATTTTAAATCAAGTGAAGCAAGAATGTTTTCCTTATTTATATTAGCACTTACATCTCCTACAAATGTCTCTTTGTAGAGGTCAGTTCTTGCATACTGTTTTGCTAAGTCAAGTACTTGATTCTTTGTAAACTTTCCGTCTCTGAGTTCACCTTTAAAAGTACCCTTTTGTTGTGCAAGATTATAGTCTACCACACCGTTAATAGATGATTTAAATATCTCTGGATAGATAAGCATATCTAAAATCTCAAGCGTTTGCATTGAGTCAATATTTGCTTTAAAATCATCATTATGAAGTTTGGCTACAAGCTTTCCACCTGCTACATTTGAGTAAGCACTAAAGTCTAAATCTTTGCCTTTTTTCAACTCTCCATTTGCAGTAATTGAACCTTTTAAATGTCTATCAGTTGCGAAAAATAGCTTATCTAAATCATGTACTTTTACAAGATAATCACTTACAATAGAAGTATCACTCAGATTAAACTTCGCTTCTTTTACATCAAGATTTGCAAGAGTAGAAACAAAGTTTACTTTTGTGTCTGCAATATTTGCATTTAGCTTTGTCAGCGTTTTGGAGCTAAAAGTAGTTCGAGGCATTTGTGAGTTAAACTCATACTCTTTTGTAACAAACTTTGAGTCTACTAAACCATTCTCGATAGTCGTTGTTACAAGACCTTTTAATGTTGGCATTCTTGCATCTGTTATATCAGCATTTAAAGAGAAGTACCCATCTGCATAATGTGGCTGTTTTACCATATATAGCACATTTTGAAGTTTCATTTTTTTGATATCTAGCTTTGCACTTCTTGGTTCAAACTCTTTTAATATCGCACTAAAAGTAGTGTTTGAAGCCGCAATGTCACTTCTACCATCAACAACTAAGTTTTGTTTATCACCTTTAAGTGTTCCAGATAAACGCAGGGGTCCACGAACATCTGCGTTTGTTATAGGTTTTAAAACGGCCAACTCTTTTACATCTACTCCGTACTTAATGTCAAGAGCGAGTGGTTCAGGAGTAACTTTTCCTGAAGAGCTTAGTTTTGCAAGGTTTGAGTTAAGTGCATATGTATAATCAGCACTATCACCTGCAAGGAGAGCTTTAAGGTTCATGTTAAACGCAGTCGCAGGAATTGTAATGTTAAAGTCTTTTTTCATTACACTTGAGTTGATTGTGCCATCCTTTGTTGTAAGGAGGACATTTCCATCAAGCTCGCCAGGAGTAATGTTTTTGAAGTTTACGTCTAAGTTGATAGTCGCACTTGCATACTCTTTTTGACCACCCATATATAGAAGTGATTTTAGGTCTGCGTTTTGTACTTTGGCGATGATAGATGTAGGATTTAAATCTGTAAGTTCTACATGATATTTGGTTGCACTTTTTGCTACGTCACTCTCTCCTTCTACTGTTAAGAACGCCATATCTCCAACAACAGTTCCCTCTGTAGCAAATGAACTTTGCAGTTGTGTCTGTGTGAGTGGCTGTAGAGTTTTTAACTCTTTTAAGTCTACTCTATAAGCGATGTTAAATGATTGAGCAAAAAGAGAGTAGTTTCCTTTTACTAAAATAGTATTGTTTTTGTTAAGTTCTAAAAGAATTTCAAATTCACTCATACTTAAAGAGAAAGTGTTTAGCTTACTCTCAAGCTTTGTTTGTGCTTGTATATTCTCTTCTATGATGGGCTTGAGTAAAGAGTTTCCAAAACTTGTAAATGCCACAACATACACTACTGCTAAGAGAGTTACTACAACTCCACCAAACCATGCTAAATATTTCATATATTACTCCAAAATTTTAATAATTAATTTTAGCATAAATAAATCATTCAATGGATATAATCGCTCAAATCAAAACAGACAAGTGCATTATGATAAGAAAAACTCTTAAAAAAACTTCTAGAAGTGAAAAACTTAAATCCTTTATAAAAAAATCTAAAGTTCCCCCAGAGTTTTTAGCAGCAAATCGAAAAATGATATCACGCGGCGTTTTACTAGGACTTCTTATAGCGTTTATACCTATGCCAATGCAGATGGCAGCTGTTCTTCTGTTTATGCCTTTTTTCCGTTTTAATGTCCCTATCGCTCTTGCAATGTGTTGGATTACCAACCCTTTTACAATGCCACCGATGTACTATACAGAGTATCATTTTGGAGCTTTTTTATTAGGGATGGAAGCACAGCCTGTAGAACTTACACTTGAATGGTTTAGCAATAATATAGACGATATTTTTATACCACTCTATTTTGGTGCAGTTATATTTTCACTTGTATTTGGGTTTTTGGGGTATTGGGCGGTTAATCACTTTTGGAAATCATCAGTCCATAAAGACAAAGAAAAACATCGTCACGATAGATAAATTTAAAATCTATCTTAAAAAGTTCAAAGCGTTTAACTCAAAAAAGTAGTAGACAATTGCGCCAATCCAAAGTAGCATAATCAAAATATGCTTAATAAGAAAAGATGTTTTGTTTATCTTGTGATGGAAAAACGCCATACTGAGTGTCGCTCCTAAAAAACCACCTATCATAGAAAAGGTGTGTAGCTCTTTTTCAGAGATTCTGTTTGCTCCGACACGTGACTTGTACTTGTCAAAAGTGTAAACAACAAACGCCGCAACATTAATGAAGATAAAGTAGACAAATATAACTTTTTGCATCTAAGCTTTTTTTCTCAAACTTAAAATTATAAGTACAAACCCAAGAAGCAAAAATGGAATGCTAAGCATCTGTCCAGTTGAAAGAACTAAGTCACTTGAGTATGAAGCCTGTTTTTCTTTGACAAACTCCACTAAAAACCTTGCAGAAAAAACAAGCACTAAAAATAGACCAAACAAAAAGCCTTGCGAGAGAGTTTCGCGTTTCATTTTATAGATAAGAGTTAATACTAAAAAGATAAGAAGATATGAAAATGCTTCATAGAGCTGTGTGGGATGACGAGGAAGCTCGTCTATCTTCGTAAAAACAATGGCCCAAGGAGCGTTACTAACATGTCCTACTATCTCGGAGTTCATAAAGTTCCCCATACGGACAAAAAAACCAAAAAGTGCTGTTGGAATTGCTACACGGTCAAGTAACCAAAGATACTCTAACTTGTACTTTTTTACATAAAGATACAGAGCGATTAAAACGCCAGCGCCTCCGCCATGAGAAGCGAGTCCCCCTTCCCAAACTGCAAAAATCTTCAAAGGATTTGCAAGATAAAACGCCGGGTCATAAAAGAGACAGTGCCCTAAACGTGCACCTACAACTATGCCTACAACTATGTAAATAAACATAGAATCAAGCATAGCTTCATCTTTACTCTCTAACTTAAAAACCCACTTCATAAACTGCAAGCCAGACAAAATAGCCAGAGCAAACAAAATCCCATACCAGTAAATGTGCATACTTCCAAAAGAAAAAGCTACTGGATTAAGACTCCAAACAAAGTGTTCCATGCTTATGCTTTTAAAGCTTCTGCGATGAGTTCTATAGGGTTTTTAAAGATAGTTGTACTCTCAACTCCCATAGAGTTGTTTATCTGCATACGACAAGCTGAACACTCAGCACTTACTATCTCTGCACCCGTTTTTTTAATCATGGCAGCTTTTGGAACGCCAGCCGCTTTTGCAAAGTGGTACTTCTCTGTCTGCATAGTAATCCCACCAAATCCACAACAAGCGTTTGGATCGCTCATCTCTACTATTTTGTAGTTTTGACGAACAAGATTACGAGGCTCTTCATGAATACCCTGCATTTTTCTTGCATGACATGGATCGTGATACGTTACTATTTTAGGAACCTGTTTTTTCGCAGCTAAAACTTTTTCTAACTCAGTATGGTTTTGTAACCACTCTGTCGCCATATAGACCTTACTCATGATAGCTTTTGCACGAGCTTTCCACTCTGGCTGATCATGAAAGTAATGCTCGTAGTCGATTTTTAGCATCGCTGAACACGTAGCTTCAGGAACTATAATAGCTTCAACATCTTTTGAAAAACTCTCAAAGTACTCTATGTTAAACTTGGCGTTTGAATCAACTGTATCAAAATCTCCCGTAAAGTATGCAGGAGCAGAACAGCATTTTTGTGATTTTGCTAAAAATGCATCTATTTCAAGTACTTCTAAAATGTCTAAAAGAGAATCTCCAACATCTTTATAGTTGTAGTTTGCAAGACAACCGATAAACACTGCAACTTTACGTTTCCCGCCATTGTCTATGTTTTCAGGGTGAGAGTTTAAAAATGACTTTTTTCTCAAACTTGGCATGAGTCTATCTGTTTTTATCATAGGAAGATTAAAACGCGAGTGCATTGAGTCAATGTCTGATTTTATCTTAAAGCCACAGGTTTGAAATGCCCAACCAAGTTTAAACGCGATGTCATTAAGCCATCTATGACGAAGAAGTAAAAAGAAAGCTTTTTTATACCAAGCGATACCAAATTTTTGTGCTATGTCTGAACGGACTTGTTCTATTATCATATCTACTGGAAGTGATTTTGGGCAAACATCCACACAGTTTGTACATAAAAAACATGACTCAAAAATATCTTTTGCATTTTTATCTAGATCTAAATGTCCGCGTTTATAAGCACCGAGTAAGTCAATGAAACCACGAGGAGAAGTAACCTCATCCGCGTTTACATTGTGAATGGTACATACAGGTATACACTTTCCACACTTTACACAATCATCCTGTGTCTTGTCAAAATTAAATATATCTTCTAAATTACTGTTTATCATCTTATACCGTCTTTGAAAATGTTTTTTTAGAGCCTGAGTGCTGATGCATATAAGCATCAAAAGGCATCGCAATGTTTCTTATAAGCAGTGTTCCCGTTTGTGAACAAGCAATGTGCTTTTCATCCATAGTGATAAGCTCATCATCTGCAAAAGGCTTTAACTCTTGAAGTGCGTCTGCAAAGTAAGTAGCAAAATCAACGTCAAAAAGTTTGTTAAAACGCCCTATGTCTATCTTAAAGTTACTCATCAACTCCATGATTACATACTGTCTTATCTGATCGTCCGTGTTTAGCACAACACCGCGTTCAAATGGTAACTTTCCAGCATCTATAGCTTCTTCATACGAAGACATCTCTTTAAAGTTTTGGTTGTAACTGTCAATGCCTTCACCGATTGAAGTAAGCCCCACTCCAATCAAATCAGCTCCACCTTTTGTTGTGTAACCTTGGAAGTTTCTATGAAGCTCACCTTTTTCAATGGCTTTAAAAAGTTCATCTTCTGGCTTTGCGAAGTGATCCATCCCTATCATTTTGTAACCATGAGAAGTTAAAAAGTCTATGGTGTACTGCATGATTTGAAGCTTCTCATCAGGAAGTGGAAGAGTTGTTTCATCAATCTTACGCATAGTTTTTTTCAGCCAAGGAACGTGTGCGTAGTTAAAAACTGCAAATCTATCAGCATCAAGTGTAAGTGCGAGTTCAAGTGTTTCTTTAAAAGTATCGAGTGTTTGATAAGGAAGACCGTAAATAAGGTCAACATTTACCGAAACCATATTGTACTTTCGTGCCAAATCCATAGCATTTTTTGTAATAGCATAAGGCTGAACGCGGTGAACTGCGACTTGAACTTTTTCATTAAAGTCTTGAATCCCAAAACTCACACGATTGAATCCAGCTTCGCTCATGACCTTCATCTGATCTTCGTCAATATGACGCGGGTCAATCTCACAAGAGACCTCAGCACCCTCTATGAAGTTTGGGAAATATGACTTAATCTCGTCTATAATGATTTTTAACTGCTCTGCTGAAAAAAAAGTCGGAGTTCCACCACCAAAGTGCATCTGGATAACCTCGCGTTTACAATCGAGATGCTTTGAAAGAATCTCTAACTCGCATTTAAGATAATCCATGTAACGAAGCATCTTCTCTTCTTTAGAAGTAAAAACAACATTACATCCACAGAAGTAACAAGCGTTTTTACAAAAAGGGAGATGAAAGTAGAGGCTCAAAGGACGAGAACTATCTTGAGATTCAAGTTTTTGAATGTACTCATCATAAGCATATGTATCACTAAACTCTAATGCTGTTGGGTAAGAGGTGTAACGCGGTCCTGGTTTTGAGTACTTTAAAAATTTTGAATAGTCTAATTCCATCTTGTTTTTCCCTAGTTACATTGTATATTTTGTATTCTGCGGAGTAGTCTTTATTTGTATGTAAATTTTAGGCTCAGACCGAAAGGGAGGATTTGTCCTAAGATTTATATGCAAATAAAGACGGCACAGACACTTTGTAAACGCGATTATCTCTAAACTTTTCTAATAAAGGGATAAAAGCTATTTTACAAATGTTCCCGCTAATCTTTGATAAACTTCAGAGTTTTCTAGAAGTTCTTTGTGTGTTCCTGCTGCTGCAATTTTTCCTTTTTGTAAAACAAGAATTTTGTCTGCATGCTCTATAGTTGAGAGTCTATGGGCTATTGTGATAGTTATCTTGTCTTTTGTGTACTCATCTAAGGCCACTTGTATACGTTTTTCACTTTCATTATCAAGAGCTGATGTTGCCTCATCAAAAAGTATAAGTGAAGAGTGCTTGTAGATAGCACGAGCTATGGCTAAACGCTGGCGTTGTCCACCTGAGAGATTTGAGCCAAACTCATCCATCATAGTGTAAATCCCATCTTCTAAACTTTCTACAAATGCTGTCGCATCTGCTAACTCTAAGGCTTCATAAACTTTTGCTTCATCTATCTCCTGACCATAAGCAACATTTGCCGCAAGAGTATCTTGAAAAATGTAGATTCTTTGAGAAACTAAAGAGATATGATGTTTATAAGAGTTGTTTTCAAACTCTTTGATATTTGTACCATTCACTAAAACAGCACCCTCGTCAGGATCATAAAAACGTAAAATCATGTTAATAAAAGTAGATTTTCCTCCTCCACTATCACCAACTAATGCAATATTTTCTCCACTTTTTATCGTGAGATTTACTTTGTCTAAAAGATTGGCACCATTGTATTTGAGAACTACATCTTTATACTCGACAACCTTTATGTTTTGATTTAGTTGTTTAGTGCCCTCAACAATCGGGCTTTGTGTGTCTAAAACTTCAAAAACTCTTTCACTAGCAGCTACAGCATCTTGTATCTTTGCATAGATAGAACCAATACGACGAATAGGCTGAAAGACAAGCCCAACTGCTGTTAAAAAGGCAGTAAACTCTCCTACACTCATCTTTCCATCATATACTTCACGTCCACCAATAAAGATGACAGCTGCAAGTCCAACAGCACCTATTATTTCCATCAAAGGAGAAACTATCTCACCTACATACACAGACTTCATGTTTATCTTAAAAAACTGCCAGTTATCTTTTGAGAAACGTTCTATCTCAAACTTTTCTGTAGCATTTGCCTTGATAATTTCTGAGTTGTTAAAAACTTCAGTTAGACGAGTAACTACATCCGCGTTCTTGGATTGTGAACGGTGTGAATATTTCTTAAGTTTTTTCGCTATTAAAATCAGAGGATAAATAACTAAAGGCATTACAACAAGTGAGTAAAATGCCAAGTGAGCATTAAGATAAATAACATAACCGACTAAAGCAACTACTGTTAAAATCTCTCGAAACAACTCTGGAAGCATATTTGAGACAAAGTACTGAATACGGTTAATATCATTTGTAACCCGAGAGATAAGCTCACCACTGCGATTTATATATAAAAACCCCATATCAAGATGAATGATCTTATCTAAAAGCAACTCGCGAAAACGTGTCACTATATGCTGACCAATGTAGTTCATATACACCGACTGTACATACCTACCAATCGCTTTAACAAAGTAAATAGCAACTAATCCAAGAGGAATAAGATAAAGCATCTCCTCTTTTTTTGAAATAAAAAGATCATCCATCAAAGGTTTCATAATATGAGCAGTAGCGGTTGTCGCAGCAACTGTCAAAAGAATACCAATCAAAACAAGAAAATACTGAAACTTATACTCTTTTATGTAGGGGATGTAGCGTTTAAAAACTTTTTTCAAATTGTCTCCATTTTTATTCTAAATCTGATTTTACTATAACTATAGTTTTTATAAAGTTAACTTGCTATAATTTTATATATTTATATAAGTTTCAAGGAGTTAAATTGTCATTACCAATAGTTATTGCTAACCGTTTTGCTAAAATCATAGGCACAATTTCCAAAGGTTTTTCTTACATATTTCATTTTGTTTTTCCAAATAAAAGATTTACAATACCTGTTTACAGTGCTCCAATTAGAAAATCAGAAACAGTATCAGCAATTCCAAAAAAGATATGGCAAACGAATTTTACAAACAGAGTTACACTCCCTGTTTACTTAAATTATCTTTACAATCGACTCATGTCTTTAGATTATGAATACCATTATGTAAGCACCGAAGATAGAATTGAGTATTTTAAAGAAAATGCCTCAACAGAAATATATGATGCTTTCATGCAACTAAACGATGGTGCTGCACAAGCAGATCTATGGAGAATGTTCGTTTTAAATAAGGAAGGTGGTATTTATATGGATATCGATGCACATGCTGTGTGGCCACTATCAAAAATGATTCGCCCAGAGGATAAAGAAGTTTTTTTAATGAACAAAGAACACTATACAAACTACTTTATAGCATCTACTCAAGAGAATTTTATTATTCAAAAAACTATTCAAATTATTGTTGTAAATATTCAAAATAAAGATATAGAAGGTGGTGTCTACAATCTAACAGGTCCAAACACACTTAACACTGCGATAGGAAATGACAAAGTCAATTATAGATATTACCGTACAACTTGTATTCAAGGTAGTTTTACAAATGAATATTTTCAGTATATTGACAAACCTAGAGGTAAATGGACACATGCTAAAGTTGAAGATATATTGAAGTAGAATGAATATAAAACAAAAAATAAATTTCGAAAAAACTTTTTTATATACAACAATTCTGTTTGCACTTACAATACCTTTGTCACGTGCACTGATTAGTTTTTTTATTCTCCTATTAGTTACATTATGGGTATACGAAGGTGAGTTTCAAAGAAAATATAATCTCCTTAAAAATAATAAGCTTATCATTGCTCTATCACTTTTTTCAATATACAGTCTATTCTCTGTCTTTTTTTCAGCCGATATACCTGAAGCACTCAATAGGATTAGACTTCTAAGTTATTGGATAGTTATATTGGTAATAATCACATCAATTAAAAAGGAAAATGTAGAAACTGTAATAACAGCTTTTCTAACTGGTATGTTCATAAGTGAAGTTCTTGCCTATGGTATATTTTTTGAACTATGGAGCTTTAATGGAGTAACTCCAGAGAATCCAAGTCCCTTTATGATGCATATCAACTATAGTATATTTTTAGCTTTCACATCTTTACTCCTTCTTAATCGTATTATCTCAGATAGATACACCTTACAAGAAAAACTTTTTTTAACTCTATTTTTTTTAACAGTAACAGGTAACCTTTTTCTAGCTGCAGGTAGAACAGGTCAAGTCGCCTTAATTGTTGGAATCATCATTATGACAGCAATACACTATAAAATATCAATCAAATCATTTTTGATAAGTATTTTATTAATCGGTTCAATTTTTACAGTTGCTTATAATGTAAGTGATACTTTTCAAAAGAGATCAAATGCCGCTCTAAGTGATATGAAAAGTGTAAGCGAACTCGACTTTGATAGCTCATGGGGAATCAGAAGTGCATTTTACATAACAAGTTTTGAAATTCTAAAAGAACATCCTTTTGGTGTTGGTATAGGGGATGTGCTTCTTGCGAATAAAGAAGTACTAAAAAATAATGAATTCCCTTATTTTAATCAAAATGTAAAAGACTTTATTTCAAAAAGTGAACCGCATAATCAGTACTTATTTATACTAATTCAAATGGGATTTATTGGACTAGGTTTGTTTCTTTTCATAATCTATACACTTTTAAAACTGCCTATAGATAATAGAGAAATAAAAGAAATTAGTATAATTTTTGTTACAATTTTCTTTACAAGTGCTCTATTTGAATCAATTCTAATAAGCCAGTTTCCAATTGCTTTATTTATTCTTTTTATAGGTTTATTTGGAGCCAGTTCAGTAAATAAGAATAAGATTGAGAAATGAGCTTTTTTAGTCTAATAATTCATATAAACTTTTCATCTGTTTTCTTTTATTAAACTTAGTTTTTACCTTTTGATACCCGAAATGTGCAAGCCTCGTTCGTAGTTCTTTATCATTATAAAGTAACTCTATCTTCTTAACTAAGTCATCACTTGTTCTATCAAAAAGAAATCCATCTATGCCATCATCTATAATTTCTAAAGGTCCGCCATTGTTTGTAGCTATGACTGGTATTTTATTTACCATCGATTCTATGATTACCAGTCCAAATGTCTCCTTTGGAGTTGCTAAAACAGTCACATCACAAAGCTGAATGTGTTCATTTACACTTTTTGTAAAACCGGTAAAAACAATGTTATCTTCAAGCCCTAAATCCCTAAGTTTCTCTTTTAATTCTAACAGGTACTCTTCACTCATGCTAGAACCAATTATAAGTGCTTTTATCTTTTTCTCTTTTAGTTTAGCTATAGCTTCAATAATTAAGTACTGTCCTTTTCCCTCTTCAATCCGTCCAACAATACCAACTACAAACTGATCCTTTAAAGCATATTTTTTATACAACTGTTCGCATTTTTGCTTGTCTACTATTGGTTCATTAATCCCAAGATAAATCATTTCAATTCTAGGCCTAATATTTTCAGGAATGAATTTTACAAGTTGCTCCTTTACCTGCTTTGTGACAGCATGAATCATCCAGATATTTTTGTAAAGCCACTTGTGATAAAAATCATCTTTAAAACGTGTCATAGTCATATGACGAGACTGCATAATCTTAGGATTTTTCTTACTGATTAGTTTTGCCAAAACAACAGTAGTTATATCTCTTGTCCAGTGAAAATGGACTATATCTATCTCTTTTTCATCGATAAATCCTGCCAGTTTAAGTGCTGGTAAAAATGGAAAAAACTTACTTCGTTGAAGTCGAAATTTATTTTCATTTTCAGAATTTTTATCAAGTTTTTTATCGGGTGCTACACAAAGATAAGCAGATGTTTGTGTTTTAAAGTAATTAAAGTAGTCTAAAGCACATAACTCAAGTCCACCCAAATCAGGAGAGAGACAAAGTTCTAAAATATTTTTTTTCATTTTAAATCTCTTCGTTTATATAAATATTATTTAAGAAGTTAGTAACATTAAACTCTTTTTTAGAGTGCTTCCACTCATCTTTTACTTGGTTTTCACCTTTAAACTTTTCTAGCGTAATAACACTCTTGTATTTAGGAAAATCTTTAGACATAAATGCAACTTTATTTTTAAACTTTAAATTATCAAATCTTTCCACCATATCTTCATTAAAAAGAGTACCATTACTTTCAAACAAGTCACCATCACTAAACTTAAATATCATTTTATTTAAGTTTATTCGATCAATACGTTTTAGCCATTTGTTTTTTGCCTCTTCTACTGATGAATAGTGTAAAAAATGAATCTCATATTTATTATCTAAAATTCCGATTGGATAATCTAATTCACCTAGTCCAATGGAAATTAAATAGTCTTTATATTTTGACTGGGTATTTTCTATAAAAGAAAGTTTTTTTAATACATCTATTGAAAAGTTTTCAAGTAAATCCAAATAATCTGGTGCAAAAATTATCAAATTTACAAAAGGTGAATTGTATGGTAAAGCATATTGTTTATATATAAAAGTACCCCAACAGTTATTCGAAACAATTGTAAAATCACTATTATGAATAAATAAACGATTCACTCTACCCTTTATGTATCGTTCAAGTTTTCTTACAAATTCTATTCTCATCAACAACCTTAGCTTTAGGGTAAATAAACTCAATATATTTTAGCAAAATATATATTAGTATTCCCATATTATTTTAAAACTCTGTTGATAGGTTTTTTAATTTATAATTAATCTATGTCACTCTAATATAAGTTTTATTTTGATATAATCAAGAATACTTTGGTTAAAAAACACTACATTATTCATTTTTATAAATCAGGAAACTTTTACTAATATGCTCTTTAACTCATACGAATTTATATTTGCTTTTTTGCCAATAACCTTTTTCATATATTTTTTTCTTTTACATACAAGAATGGTTGTTGGTGCTAAGGCATTTTTAGTTTTTGCTTCTTTATTTTTTTATAGCTGGTGGAATATCGCTTATTTACCTATAATACTTACTTCTATGCTTTTTAATTATGCTATTGGAAGTAGTTTAAACTCTAATATTTCTCGTATTAAATTGAGCAAAAAATCTATTTTAATTTTTGGAATATTAGCTAACATTACACTTCTTGGTTATTTTAAATATGCTGATTTTTTCATCTCAAATATCAACTATTTTAGTTCACAACAACTTGATTTACTCAATCTTGCACTTCCTTTAGCGATTAGTTTTTTTACATTTCAACAAATTGCCTATCTAGTTGATAGTTATAGGCAAGAAACAGCCGAGTATGACTTTTTAAACTATACTCTTTTTGTGACTTTCTTTCCACAGCTTATAGCGGGCCCTATTGTGCACCATAAAGAGATGATGCCCCAGTTTGCTAATAAGTATCAGCTTGTTAAAAACTATAAAAATATTGCAGTTGGTCTTTTTATATTTAGTCTTGGTTTGTTTAAAAAAGTAGTTATCGCAGACACTTTTGCTGTATGGGCGACAAATGGATTTGACAAGGCAGAAACTTTAAATCTTATTGAAGCATGGGCTACATCTTTATCGTATACATTTCAGCTATATTTTGATTTTAGTGGTTACACAGATATGGCTATTGGTATTGCTCTTCTTTTTAATATCAAACTTCCTCAAAACTTTAATTCCCCATATAAAGCCAAAGACATTCAAGACTTTTGGAGAAGATGGCATATAACACTCAGCAGGTTTTTAAGAGACTACGTTTACATTCCACTAGGTGGAAGTAGAGTCAGCGAATATAGAGTTTTAACAAATCTTATGATTACATTTATCGTTGGTGGCTTATGGCATGGTGCTGGGTGGACATTTGTATTTTGGGGATTTTTGCATGGTGGAGCCTTAGTCATTCATCGTATTTGGAAAAAATTTGGCTTTACTATGAATATAATTCTCGCTTGGTTTATTACTTTTAACTTTATTAATATCGCTTGGGTGTTTTTTAGAGCTAAAGAGTGGGATGATGCTTTAAAAGTGTTAAATGGAATGTTTTTTGGAAAATTAGTACTACCAGATAATAAATATTTCAATTCTCTCACAAGTTTCACTCATAGTGAGAATTTTCTCCCTAATATTACAGGAGACAAATACACGTTATTATACTTGCTTCTTGCATTTTTAATAACAATGTGTTTTAAAAACTCTAACCACTACCTCAACACACTCAAACTAAATAAAAAGTCTTTAACTTTTTTTAGTATTGTTATTACTTACTCAATTTTAAACTTAGGGGGAGTTCATGAATTTTTATACTTCAACTTCTAAGCTTAGTGCTAAAAAGTGGGTTCGTTATGCCTTTTTCTTACCTATCTCTTATATAACAATTGTTTTTAGTTTCAATTATATTATCGATCCGTATGAACTAACATCTTTTAATCTACTCAAAATTAAAGAAAAAATGACTCGAAATGATCGTATTGACAAAATAGTAGCAATCCAAAAATATGATCAAGTTCAAACACTTATTATTGGAAGTTCGAGAACTTACAATATTGATCCAGATACACTTGGAAAGTACTTTAACACAACAAGTAACTATAACTTTGGCATTGGAGGGAGTCAATCTGAAGACCATTTAGGAGTACTACTCTATTTAGAAAAAATCAAAAAACTTCCTAAAAATATTCTACTTGCAATTGATTTTAATAGTTTTAATCCAAATATTCCGGTAAATGAGTACTTTTTAAAAAGCAAAGAACTCAATTTTTTAAATAAAAACCCTAATAAAGAAGATTATCTTTTAAAAAAATATTTAACCCTCGATGCAACACGAGCCTCATTTAAAACACTAAAACATCATGTTAGAAACGATAAAGTCAAATCATCTTTTAAGAAAAATGGTCTTCGTAATAGTTCTGATATTGCATATGAAAACACAAGTGAACTCAAAAATGACAAAGAAAATGTTTTTCAAAATTTTTACAAAAATGGAAACTATCCACATATTGATCAAGTAAGAGTGTTTTATGTAAAAAAGTTTATAAAACTTTGTGAAAAACATAATATAAATTTAATAATGTATGCCTCCTCAAGTTATATTGAGAACTATAAAGATATAGTTGTACATCCTATTCTTTCTCAAAGGTTAACTGAGTTTTTAGATACATTTTCTGAGTATGAAAATTTTTACAATCAGTTTACTGATGATGATTTTAGTAAAAACAACCTAAACTTTACAGACAGGGTTCATATAACTACGAATGCAGGAGATAGACTCTTAAAAAGTATATTTTCCAAAATATCAAATAAAAGAAAAAACAATGAAATATAATGTAAACCCTATTTTTGAAACAAAATTTAAACCTTTTGTATTAGATATAAAAAAGTACTTCTTTGATGCTCACGATACAATTCACAAAGCAAGAAACGAGCTGAAAATCATCTCTTACAACGAAATAGATACAGTAGTAAAATCTTTTAAAACACCACACTTCCTAAACAGAATTGTTTATACTTTTTTCAGAGACACAAAAGCAAAAAAATCTTTCGAGTATTCTTTAAAAATTGCCGACTTCACACCGAATCCTATTGGCTACATAGAGTTTTATGAGTCCTATTTACTGAAAGAGAGTTTTTTTATTAGTGAAGAGTTTAAGTATGATTTTACTATTAGAGAGCCTCTTCTAGATTCTAGATTTGTAGATAGAGACGAGATACTTCGTACATTTGCTCGTTTTACATATGCACTTCATGAAGCAGAGATTTTACATCAAGACTATTCACCAGGAAATATTCTCATAAAAAAAGAAAATACTACTTACACTTTTAAAGTAGTTGACATAAATAGAATGGAGTTTCGTCCTCTCTCCCTTGATGAGAGGCTCAAAAACTTCAACAAACTTTGGGCCAACGATGAGGACATAGAAACTATAGCTACAGAGTATGCAAAAATCTCCAAAGAAGAAAAAGAGAAATGTGTACAAATTGCACAAGACTACAACACAAAACACAAAAACAAAATAAACATGAAAAAAAGACTCAAAGGAATTCCCGTTGTTGATTAGCACAATGTACCACCATCTCAACTCAGACAGATGTTCAAATGATTATGCTATTTTTGAGTCACACCTAGCTTATATCAGTGAAAATATGCAAACCGTTTTTCCAACAGAAGAAAGCCTTCCAAAAAATGCCATCTGTTTAGTTTTTGATGATGGGTACTATGATTTTTATCATCTTATCTTTCCGCTACTCCAAAAGTACAAGATCAAAGCTCTTTTAGCAGTTGTACCAAGTGTAGTACTTGACTCTACAGACACAAGTGATGAGAAGCGTTTAGCACCTGAACATAACCATCTTTTTGCCGAGTACAAAAACGCAACATTTTGTACATACGAAGAACTTCAAGAGATGCAAGACTCAGGACTTGTTCAAATCGCTTCACACTCGCTAACACATGTCAACCTTCTTGAAGATGATGTAGATTTAACAGCAGAACTTGAAGAGTCACAAAAGACTTTAGAACAAAAGCTAAAGATAAAAGTGGAAAGTTTTGTTTTCCCATTTGGCAAGTACAATCAAGCAGTTTTAGATGAAACAAAGAAGTACTACAAGTATGCATTTCGTATTGGAAATGGTTTGAACAAAGATTTTTCTGGTGTAAATGGTGTTATTTATCGTATAGATGCAGATAACCTTAAAGATGCTTCTTCAATTTTTGGCTTTTCAAATATGCTAAAGTTTTGGTTTAAAACCTTTACAAAAAAACTGGCAGGTAACAGATGAAAATAAGTGCAGTAGTTTTGGCCAAAAACAATGAAGCGACAATAGAGAAGACACTAAAATCTCTCACAGCTTTTGATGATGTTGTCCTCTATGACAATGGCTCAACAGACAAGACAATGGAAATCGCAAAAAGGTTTACAAATGTGAACTTAGTCCAAGGTGAGTTTAAAGGCTTTGGCTGGAGTAAAAACAAGGCTGTGAGTTTTGCCAAACATGACTGGATTATCATTGTAGATAGTGATGAAGTGGTAGATGCAGAACTTTTAGAAGTTCTGCAAACACAGACCTTAGATACAAACACTGTTTACTTACTTAATTTCAAAGCATTTTATAAAGAGATTCAAGTAAACTATTGTGGTTGGAATAACCAAAAAATCAAAAGAGTTTTCAACCGTAACACAACAAAATATAATGACAATGATGTTCATGAAGATATCATCACAGAGGGATTAAGAGTAGAAGAGTTGAATGGAAATGTAGAGCATTATAGCTACCAATCTATAGAGCAGTTTATAAACAAAGCCAACACATACTCCACACTTTTTGCAAAAAACAATGCAGGGAAAAAATCATCCTCTCCAAGTAAAGCATACTTCAATGCACTATACTCATTTTTTAGAACATATATACTCAAGCGCGGATTTTTGGATGGTTATGTAGGGCTCATCATTGCCTACTCTCATATGGTTACAAACTTTTACAAATACATCAAGCTTTACGAGCTCAATAAAGAACTAAAGAAGTAGTAGCTCTTCTCTTACTTTTTCTAGTATCTCTTGGCGTTTAGCCTCATCACTTGGTAACATGTAGTGAGTCTGTAAACTCTCATTCCCAACAGCTTTCCAACGCGAAGCACTGGCAAAAAGTGAATCTCCAAAAAATGTCATTGTTGGAGTTCCAACTAAAGAGGCGAGATGGTATGTGCCCGTTGAAGTACTCACAAAGAGTTTAAACTGACTTATTAGTTTTGCAAAATGAACTATACCCTCATCTGAGATATAAAATATGGCTTTTGTATCACTCAAGCGGCTTTTCATCTTCTCACAAAGTGCTACTTCATCAGGTCCAAAAGTCAAAACTACTTGCTTTTTAGCTTTGTTAAGTACACTTCGTATAAGACTTTCATACTCGTCTTTATTAAAGTTCGCATCGGAAGAACCTCCAAAACCAACATGAAACGCCACTATATCTTTTGAAACTCCATTGCTTCTACAGAACTCTTCATAAATCACTTTTGCATCATTAAATACTAAAAGTGGTTTTTTATACTCTAGGTTTATATTCTCAAAAAGTTCACGAGTGAGTGCAAGGTTGTACTCGAACTCTGCCATTTTGACAAGACTACGTTTTTGTTTAACTCTATTTGTATAAAAGATTTGTGCTATTTTCGTTGCAGGGGCAATTCGCTCGGGAATCTGTGCTAAAAACTGAGCAAACGCCACTCTTGTGTTTGAAAAAAGAGTGATAGAGGTATCTATCTTTGCAGATTTTAGTTTTTTTGCCAAGCTAAAAATAGACTCTTTGCCATCATCAATGATTACTTCATCTATAAACTTACAGCTCTTTGCAAGTGCTGCGTTTAGAGGTGAGACACAAACGATTATCTTGTTGTCTTCATCATGGCGTTTTAGTACATAAATCGCCGGAAGTGCCGTTATAAAATCACCAAGTTTGTCTGTTCGAACTACTAATATATTCATAGAAAGATTTTACCTTAAAAAGGATATAATCCGCCTTATGAAATTACCTTTTAAATGGGACGAGTTCTCCGATCAGCCAGCACTACTTCAAGACAAAGATTACAAAAAGATGATGAAAAAAAGAGAACTTAGCTCTCTTATAAAAACTATCATTATTGCACTTTTTTTACTTCCATTTTCGCTCATTATGATGCCTTTTGTCAAACGCCGTGAGATAAACTCGCAAGACTTCTTCTCACTTGGAGTAGATTTTCAAAGAGAGACACAACAATTACAAGCACTTTTAGAAGAGCTAGGAGTCAAGGCTATTCTACTGCGTTTTAAACTCTGGGAAATGCAAGAGTTAGAGACTCTTAAAGCCTTTCTTGAACAAAATGCAGAGAAAAAAATCATCCTCAAAGTCATGCAAGATAGAGAAAATATAGAAGATCTTGAACTTCTAAAAGCTAATCTTACTCATCTCTTTAGTGAACTGGGTAAGTTTGTAGATATTTTTGAGATAGGAACCACTATAAACCGTACCAAATGGGGTTTTTTCTCCGTAAGAGAGTACAACAATTTTTATAAAGTCGCTTATGCGTTAAAAAAGAGTCGTTTTCCAGATATTACACTTATAGGAAGTGGGGTCATCGACTTTGAGTACCACTTTACCGCTCATACACTTTTCAACTTTGACAACTATAAATATGATGGCGTTTCATCCCTACTTTATGTAGATAGACGCGGTGCTCCTGAAAATATGCAGATGGGTTTCGCCCTCTCAGACAAAATAGCACTTTTAAGTACTATGGCTTGGCTTAGTAAGAAAACGCAACAAAAGCTCTATATTACTGAAACAAACTGGCCCTTAAAAGGAACAGCACCCTATGCTCCAACAAGTGAGTACGAGTGTATAGATGAAGCATCCTATGCTGACTTTATGCTACGTTATTATCTCTTGGCATTTGCTTCTCAACAGGTTGATTCTGTTTCTTGGCACCAACTTATAGCTCCAGGTTATGGACTTATAGATAACCGTGATGGATTGGCAAAAAGAGCTGCGTTTGAGACTTATAAGTTTATGTATAAGACTTTACAAAATGCACAGTTTCTTAGACTAGACATAAAACGCGACTATTATATATTTCAATGTTTAGTAGATGATAGAGTTTTACAGATTCACTGGAGTCTCAAACCTACAACTCTAAAAAATGAAGACTTTTTTGAAGCTTATTCTCAAGATGGAAAACTCATAACAAATCCTGAACTAAACATAGGTTCTGCACCGATATATCTTTTCATACTAAGAGAAGCACCACAAAAAGTCAATTGCTTATAAAAGGAGAAACAGTGAAAATACTTATAATTATTCCAAACTGGCTTGGTGATGCAGTAATGGCAACGCCAGCCATTGAACTATTGTCTACTTACTATCCAAATGCTAGGTTTACATTTGTTGGAAGTTATGTAAGCATAGAAGCACTCAAGCATCATCCAAAATGTGAAAAAGCCATTGTTGATAAGACAAAAGAAGAAGGTTCGCGTTTACTCGCTACATACAAACTTGCCAAAGAGTTAGGAGAGTTTCATCTGGCTCTAAGCTTTAGAAATCAGTTTTACTCCTCATTACTACTGCGCTTTACCAAAACAGTTGTTTGTTTAGCAAAGAGTTCTTGGCATTCAAGACTTTTACTTTCTCACACTCCAAAAATAAGCTCACAGCAACATCTTGTAAAACAGTATGCAGAGCTTGCTATGATTAACACAGACAGTTTTAATGGTGAGATACCAAAACTGAAGCTTTTTATAAAACCCGAAAAGTTTTTAAAACCAAGACTTGGTATAAACGCCGGTGCTACATATGGTAGTGCCAAACGCTGGTATCCTGAAAAATTTGCAGCTGTTGGTGCTGCCTTTAGCGGTGACTACGATATTGTAATTTTTGGGGGTCCAAATGAGGTAGAGATTTCGCAAGAAATTGAAGAGAATCTTCTTTCACTTGGAGTTAATAACTTTACAAACCTTGCAGGCAAAACAAACATACAAGAGCTGTGTGCGAATATAGCAGGCTGTTCACTCTTTGTCACAAATGACAGTGGTCCTATGCATGTAGCAGCAGCTTATCAAGTACCCACTGTAGCTGTGTTTGGACCAACAAGATATAAAGAGACATCACAATGGATGAACGAAAAAAGTTTGATTGTAAGACATGAAATGGAGTGTAGTCCATGTATGAAACGCGAATGCCCACTCAAGCATCACGACTGCATGAAAGGTATCACAGCAGATGAAGTCATCGCTGCGATAAAAGAGTTGGATTTAAAAGTTTAAAAACCTATTTTAAATCCTACATACCAACTTTTGTTATAAGTAAAGTCATATGCCTCATAATTTGTTTCCAATGTTCTATATCCTAGTGTTATATAGCCATTATCGATTACTTCTATATCGTATCCGATACGATATTCTAAATAATTTTTTGCATCACTAAATGCTAATGCACTTGGTGCATAGTATAAAGAACCAGTTAGATACATAGGAATTAACTTTTCTGCAGGAATTTTATACCCAAATTCTAAACCTAAAGGAAGTGCTGAATAATCTTTTGTAAAGTTCAGTTTAAGACCTAATCCTAAAGTCATTCCAGAGTTTCCAATTTCTTTTCTCATTAGAAAGTTTGCTTCAAAATATGGATCGATATCTACATCTTCATTTGAAGTATTTCCTTTGTCTCCATTTAAAAATTTAGCACCTACAAACATGGTATCAGGCTCTACATTATCGTTAAATTGACCAACATCAAATTTCGCTGAAACTTCTACATCTTTATCATTTATGTTTATCTCACCCGTATGCATCGCAAATGCAGAAGCAGCACAAACACTTACCATCGCTATTTTTTTTAACATATATTTCCCTGTATCTTTTGAATTGTTTTTGTTGTGCTTTTGCCATCGACAAAATCAACAAGTTTTAACTCATCAGCAAATTCTGTTCCGACAACCTCTTTGCCTTCGTAGTCTCCGCCCTTTACTAAAACATCAGGTTCTATCATTTTTATAAGTTCGTAAGGTGTATCTTCTGTAAAAGGAACAACATAGTCTACTGCTTCTAATGCTGCGAGTAAATAAGCTCTATCTTCTGCTATATTTACAGGGCGTGTTGGTCCTTTTAAACGCGAAACAGACTCATCAGAATTCAACCCTACAATCAGAATGTCTCCAAAACTTTTTGCAATCTGTAGATATTTTACATGTCCTACATGTAAAATATCAAAACAACCATTTGTAAACACAACTCTTTTTCCACCAAGTCGGTAACGACTCACTATCGCATTTATGTCCTCAAAGCTTTTTATATGTGCATCTGAAGTACTTTTATGTAATGAGGCTTCATACTCTTCTATCTCATCAATGCTTACTGTTGCAGAACCAAGTTTACCAACTACAACACCAGCTGCAAGGTTTGCAAACGCAGCACTTTCTTGAACAGTTTTACCAGCACTCAAAGCAAATGCTATTGAAGCGATAACAGTATCACCCGCACCTGTTACATCAAAAACCTCTTTAGCAACTGTTGGAAAAATTTCTACTTTTTTATCAAGGGTTGCTATTCCATCTTCTGAAAGTGTTATAAGTGAAACACCTAAATTACACTCGCTTTTCAACTTTAAGAGTGCCATCTCAAGACTCTCTTTATCTGTAATCTCTATACCTGTTGCTAAAACTGCTTCTTTCTTATTTGGTGTTAAAAGATATGCACCGCTATACTTCTTAAAGTCTATCCCTTTAGGATCTACTAGTACTTTTACATTAGAAGCATTCGCTAAAGCAATAACTTCTTCACAAAGTTCATCTCTTAAAACACCTTTACCATAATCTGAAAGTATAACTATATCGTATCTTTTTATAGCACTCTTTAGATTTTGAACTATTTGATTTACAGATGCTTGTGTAATATTATTCTTGCTCTCTTTATCATATCTCAAGACCTGCTGGCTTACAGCTATGATTCTACTTTTTTTAGATGTTTTTCTTCCCTCTTGCATTGTGATGTTTGTAGTATCAACATTAATGGAGTGGAGCATATTTATAAGTTCTACTCCATTTTCATCATCACCTATAACACTACTTACACTAACATTTGCTCCAAGAGCCTTGAGATTATTTATGACATTTCCCGCACCACCAAGAACTGTTGTCTCTTTTGCTACATCTACAATTTGTACTGGAGCTTCTGGAGAGATTCTATCACATGAGCCCCAAAGATAGTGGTCAATCATCAAATCACCAATAACCAAGATATTTGGCTTAGCGTTTTTAAATACCTTCATCTATTTTTTCACTTCTGTCTCGAAGATACGTTTTATCTCAGCTACATAAGCTTTTATCCCATCTTCCATCTCAAATGCAGGAGAGTAGCCAAGCATCTCTTTTGTTGTTTGTATATCAGCCTCTGTATGAAACTGATAACTTCCAATAAATGGGTTTGGCATATACTCACACTCTAAAGATGTTCCTAACTCTTTTTGTAATATATCTACAATATCTTGAAAACTTCTTGCTTTTCCTGTTCCTACATTGTAAACGCCACTCTCTTTTGGTTGCATAGCTTTAATGTTTGCTTGGATAATATCTTCTATATATATGAAGTCACGAAGAATCTTGTCACTATCTTCAAAAAGACGAGGATTTTTTCCTGAAAGTATCTGATGTCCAAACTGTAAAACCATAGACGCAGTAGAGTTTTTAAAGTATTCACCTGCACCATATACATTAAAATATCTCAACCCTACAATGTTAATACCTGCAGTTTTCATATACTCGCGACTTAAGTGATCCATAGAGAGTTTTGAAAAACCGTAGACATTGTTTGGAGCTTCACGACCTACGCGTTGAGGAGACTCTGCATTTCCATATGTAGCAGCTGAAGATGCATATATCATATTTGCACCATGTTTCACTGCTAAATCAAGTAAATCTTTGTATGCATTTACATTCGTTTTTATCATAAGATCTTGTTCAAGTGCAGTTGTATCTGAAATTGCCGCTTCATGAAAAATATAATCAAATTTATAATTTACTTCCAAGTTAAGTAAAAGATCTTTATCGTTTATATCTCCACTAATAATTTCACCAGTAAAACCAATTAGGTTTTTAAAGTGACCAAAACTTTTTAAGTTACCATTACTAAGCGTTTCACCACTTCTAAAGCTATCTAAAATTACAACTTTTGCATCAGGATGATTTTTTTGAAAATAAAAAGCTAAATTTGAGCCAATAAATCCAGCTCCACCTGTTATTAAAATTGTTTTATTTTCTAAACTATCCTCTATGTATCGCATATTCACACCTATTAGTAATTTTCTATTAATAAAATAATACCTTTTAATTCATTAACAAGCATTTAAGACTCAAACTAATATAATATAAACGAAACATTAAATTAAGGAATTAAAATGAAAAAAATCGTAATCGCTTCAATCGCTACATTCGCATTAGTAACAGCTGCAACTGCTGCAGTAAATGGTAAAGCATGTGTTGCTTGTCATGGTGCTAACTGGGAAAAAGCTGCAATGGGTAAATCTAAAATTGTTGCAAACCAAACTCATGCAGAAATTGCTACAGCATTAAAAGGTTATAAAGCTGGTACATATGGTGGACCAATGAAAGGTGTTATGAAAGGTCAAGTAGCACGTTATTCTGATGCTGAGCTAGAAGCATTCGCTCAAACTATCGGTAAATAATTTCTGGCACTAAATGCCGGCACTCCCGTCGCTTCTCGATGCCCCTTGAGGATAAAAGTGTAAGTGGGGTGCTAATTACATGAATTGCCTCTATGGCGATTCAGCCTCCTATTCTGGCTTATAATTTTTCTTCTTTAAGTCTTCGCGTTTTTTCTCTTGTTTTATAGCATCATTTAAATCATCTTCGTTATCAAACTTTACAGCATTTAAAAACTTCTCTTCATCATCAAACTGACCACTTTTTACAGCCCAAAGAAAAGCAATAAGAGCAATTGAGCCTAAAAATAGAGATGCACCTAACATCATAGCTACTACCATATTATCCATATCTAACTCCTATTCCATTTATATCTTATTCTCATCGAATTCCCTACAACAAGTAATGAACTAAAACTCATAGAGAGTGCTGCAACTAGAGGTATGACAAGACCAGCCATTGCTAAAGGTATAGTAATGGCATTATATACCAAGGATATTGCAAAGTTTTGTTTTATCAAGCTAAAGGTAGTTTTAGATATTTTAAATGCTCCTAAAAGCGATTCAAGCGAATCATTTAGTAAAACTACATCACTCACATCTACTGCGATATCACTACCACTCCCCATCACAATACCAATATCAGCTTTTGCTAAAGCCAGTATATCATTAATACCATCTCCGACCATAACAACTACTTTATTTTGTGTATGGAGTTTGTTTACATACTCTAGTTTCTCTTCTGGAGTGAGTTCAAAGTATATCTTCTCTATACCAATTTCATCTGCAACACTCATAGCACTTTTTTCATTATCTCCAGTAAGCATAATTGTCTCAATAGCTCTATTTTTTAAGCTCTCAACTAACTCTATCGCTCCATTCTTAATCTTATCATGCATTTCATATACACAAACAAGTTCACCATCCACAGCAAAATAGAACATTGTTTTATTAGAAACATAATCTACACCCACTTGATTTTCTTGCATATACTTTAAATTGCCACCAAGAACTTCAAAGTCTTTATAGCTAGCTTTAATTCCACGGGCAGGAACTTGAGTTAAAAGATCAAATATAATTTCTTCACTAAACTCTCTATTTTCTAAAAGATATTTTTGTATTCCTTTTGAAATAGGATGCTTTGAAGATTTTACAAGAGAGTAAAGAAGTTTATAATCAAACTCTTTTATTATCGTTTCTTTAAAGACCTCTGGTTTTCCTACAGTCAGCGTTCCTGTTTTGTCTACAAGTAATACATCAGCTTTAGCCATTATCTCTAGTTGAGCAGCCTCTTTAAATAAAATGCCGCGTTTAGCACCTAAATTTAATCCTACTAATGTTGCAACTGGAGTTGCTAAACCTAAAGCACAAGGACAAGCAATTACTATCACAGAAATCCCCACCATGAGAGATGTCTCAAAACTATGTGGCCAAAGCCACCAGCTAATAAATGTTAGAAATGAAAGCACAAGAATAGTTGTAGAAAAATGCTCTGAGAGTCTATTTGCTAGCTGTTCAATTTTTGGTTTTTTGTTGATAGCACTTTCTAAAAGAGTCACTAAGTTGGAGAGAGTTGAATGTTCAAAGTCTTTTGTCGTTTTAAAATGAATATCTGCATCTATACTCGTCGTACCACTTGTAACACTATCACCTACTACTTTATAAATAGGTTCACTCTCTCCTGTTAAGTTTGATTCATCAAATGAGCCCTCACCTTTAACAATGTAGCCATCTAAAAGTACTTTTTCACCTGATGATACAACAACTGTTGCACCTATACTAACCTCTTCTAATTTACAAGGGACTATCTTTTCATCTCTCACGATATTTACTTCACTAGGAAGATGCTTCCCTATAATATCAAGTGTGTCCGCAGCATTTTTCTTACTGAGCACTTCTAAGAATTTTCCTATAAGCACAAATGTGATTATCATACTTACAGAATCAAAATATGCTTCTCCATGCTCCAAGAGTGTAATATATATAGAATAAATATATGTAAGTAATGCCCCTGTTGCAACGAGTAGGTCCATATTGACAACTTTATTTTTAATGCCAAAATATGCACCACGAAAGAAAACCCAACCGCTATAGAAGAGTACAGGAGTAGCAAGTACTCCCTCTGCTATATTCAAAATTGTTTTCATTTCCTGTGTAATGCCACTAAAATACCCTGCATACTGAGCAACGGCTATCCACATAACATTCATAGAAGAAAAAATTGCAACTGCCATACGTAAATAGTAATCTTTTCTTACTTTGTTTGCATGAGCTTCTTGTAGACTTGCATCATAAGGATATGCATTGTATCCAATGGCTCTGATCATGTCGATAATCTGAGAAAGTTTTAAAACTTCATCTACCCAAATAATATGAGCTTTATTGTTTGTAAAGTTTATACTTGCTTCAATGACTCCATCCATTTTATGTAGTGCTTTTTCATTTAACCAAACACATGCGGAACAATGAATCCCTTCAATGATAAGAGAAACTTCAGAAAAGCCTTCATCATTTATTTTCACAAACTTATCATAAAATGCAGGAGCATTAAAGTTTAAAGAATCTTCGTATTGTTGTGTAGGAGGTGTTAGAGTCACACCATGAGATTTTTCATAAAAACTATCAAGTCCCTCATCAGAGAGTAAATGAAAAACACCTTGACATCCATTACAACAAAAATAATGATCTTCATCTTTAATCATTACATCTTGAGTAAATTCTAGATGACAATGTGAACATGGTATCTTATTCGACAATGTCAAACTTCCCTAAATCTTTATTTTTGAAAATTTGAGAATGCTCTTTAATATGTCCATTCATACAGATATAAACTCCATGTTGTTCAACAGTAGACAAAAAGCCTAATGCCATTCCTATGTTAAGAGTCGCTTCAATTTGATCTATCTCAAATGGTTTCATCGCTCCTGTTAAAATAATCTTCTTATCTTTAAAAACTTCATCTAAAAATTCTGCAGTTAGATTCATCGTATCAGTTCCATGGATAATCAAAAACGTATCATCATCTGATTCCATTATAATATTAGCAATTATCTTTCTGTCTTGAGCATCCATCACTAAACTATCTTTATATATTACTCCAGCAAGTCCATACTTAATATTTATATGAGCTAAAATCACTTCAATTGCATCGTTATCATAAGGGACTTCAAGCTCTCCATTTATTTTGTTATATCTTTTATTAAAGGTTCCGCCACAGTTTAAAATTAGCATTTATTTTTCCATATATCATTTAAGTTAGTCACTATTTTTGTTGCCTTAGACACAATATTATTTATACAAGGAACAAATAGATATGTTTTTTTAAGTCCAGCATTTAAACCGGCTTCAATGTCTCTTTCCTTATCACCAATAATTATAGAGTTCTCCATATCAAGGTTAAATTCCTCTTTTGCTCGAAGAAGCATTTCAGGTTTAGGCTTGCGACAGTTACATACACCTGTAATGTCTGGATGATGTGGGCAATGATAAACCTTTGCAATATCTATACCATTTTTCTTAAATTCATTTATCATCCAAGAAGTAAGCACTTCAAAATCTTTTTCACTGTAATAACCACGTGCTATTCCAGACTGATTCGTAACAACAAATATAGCATATCCTAAACTTTGATAGTACTTGCATAAATCTAAGATTCCGTCAATAAATATAAAGTCCTCTTTTTTGTAAAGATAATCTATTTCAACATTTATCACACCATCACGATCTAAGAAAAGAGCCTTTTGCATTAACTAAATACTCACACCATCACCAAATATCTCTTTTTCAATAATATCACATAATATATGTCCAATTAATATGTGAGACTCTTGAATACGTGGTGTAGAAATAGAAGGAACTACTAATGCGATATCAGCTAGTTTTGCCATTTCACCACCATCTTTCCCTGTCAAAGCAACAGTCATTATATTTTTCTTTTTTGCTGATTCAAATGCTTTAAGAATATTTGTAGAATTACCAGAAGTAGAAATACCTATAAAAATATCACCCTCTTGTCCCATACCTTCAAGTTGACGAGAAAAAACTTGATCATAGCCATAATCATTACCTATAGCTGTTAAATTAGATGTATCAGTCGTAAGAGCTAAAGAAGGAATTGAAGGTCTATCAAAACCGTAACGTCCTACAAGTTCAGCAGCAATATGTTGTGCATCTGCAGCACTCCCACCATTACCAGCTAATATAGTTTTTTTGTCAGTACGATAGAGTGAAACACATTTTTTAGCAACATCCTCTATTTTATTTAATAAATCTTCGTCTTTATAAATTATTTGTTTTGTTTCGTAAGATTTTTTAATTTGATCTTTGATATATTCTTTCATATAGCATCCTAAAATAGTATATAAAATAATAGCAAAAAAGTATTAAAAGCAAGACAACAATACTAAAAAAACAATAACTAAGAAAGTTGTAAAATAAGTAAAAGTTGATTAACAATAAAAGTAAATAATGTGATTGAATAAAGAGAAAGTAAAAACCGATCAACTAGGCAGCGACCTACTTTTCCACACCTGAAAGGTGCAGTATTATNAGC